>Ga0209533_1000004_pt1 | contig 231211 bp, 210 predicted proteins | sample COG_04_FD_184748 | JGI IMG/M metagenome (GOLD analysis project Ga0209533, IMG submission 184748) | Pelagic Microbial community sample from North Sea - COGITO 998_met_04 (SPAdes) (version 2) | ecosystem: Environmental > Aquatic > Marine > Neritic zone/Coastal water | place: Helgoland, sampling...
TTATCAAAACCACAAAATAAAAAGGCGTTAGACTTACTAAGAAAGGGATATAAAAACATTGAGGTTGCTAAGATCACGGAGCTTCATGTGAATACCATCACTAAAGTTAAACGACATTTATAATGGATACCTTTTTCACAATTTATTTTATTGTTGTTGGGGTATTATTCACTCTAAACCTGATATCTGTGCTAATTAAATTCTTTACTGCTGAAGGTGAAGACTGGCAATTTCAGTTGGCAGAGGATGTATTGAACTGGTGCCTCTATTTATATCCAATACGTAAACAAAAACCACTACTGACTTTAGTTGAAGGTAAATCTCATCTCGCGGGAGAGTATTGTTTCTATAACAATTCAATTACAATTTATAGGGATAACAATGTAATACGACGAGAACTAATCAATACCGTAATCCATGAGTTTTTTCATTACTACCTAATTACATCAGAATCTAAGTCTAAACTCTACCATGATCAATTGGAACAATTCTCATTGGCGCAACACCCACAGGAAATTCTTTGCAACACTATGGGAGAAACTCTCACAAAATTGTATCTGGATAAATAATTAAAAAACGGTCATTATTTGACAAATAGTTCAATATTCCAACCAATCGTGCCGATAATAATTTAATGTAATACAGTTATCAAAATCAGGGATTCAACAGATACAATCGAGAATTGTTTTCTGCGCCAGTTGGTATTTTATGGTTTTTAACTTGATTATTTTTTACGACAAAAACTTACCAATTCATTCAAGAAAATTACCTTTTCAGGGTCTAATTCATGTTCTTGAGGAATATTTAATCGTTCTTTAAAAAAATCATCTAACAAATCCATTTCGCTTATGTCATTATATCCACAATTCTTTAAATACCTATTGAAATATTCATAATCTAAATTATTTCTTTCTTTTAGCATCTTCTTTTATTTTATTTAATTTATCGACTACGGCTTCGCGAATTAGATCTGAAGTTGTGTATCTATTTTGATTTTCAGTAATAACTGAATCCATCAAATTCTTGAACTGATTCTCCGTTAGTCTGACAATTACCCGTCTTGTTTTTTTTTGTTTCATAACTGTGTTTCTCTATAAATATGTCATACAACCGAAAAAGACATCAGTTGATAAATTATTATTAAAAATACTGAGCAACCTCCTAAAAAATTTTAGGAAGTAAAAAAAAATATAAAAATATTTGGACAAGTATATGTCATTTTATATATTTGCCCTATGAAACATTCAAAATTCGTAAATCTCGATTACAAAAGTCTTATTGATTTATTTAAAATCGATAAGTCAAAAAAATTAATAGAGACAGAAGTTAAGATAAAACGTGGTGTCCAAAAACTGGACCATCTTAGAGCAGGTTTTAAATCTGATTTTGACGAACTTGAAGATAAATTGGCAAAGGTTTTATCATATTTGGATGAAAAAAAAGAGGTTTTCAGTCAATTAGATGAATTAGTTAAAGATTTAGAGCAACATCAGGTATTAATGAACCCTACCATTCATGTTGCGAGGACAAAAGACAAAAAAACTGAAATTGAATATTTTACTGCTAAAACATTTTTTCCATTAACAGGTGGTAAAAGAAAAGAAGTGAAAATTCACTTGGGACGTGCGGATAATTATAATTTTGATACCCAAAATAAACAAGCTAAAAGAGATGCTACTATAAAAATGAGACAAACAATCTCGAGAAGAATAAGAGAAGGAAGTTTATAATTTTTTTATTCAAAAACTATGTCAAATATATAAAACACCATATTATGAAAACAGAAATTTCCCCATTAAAATTAAGTGTCCATGACAGTATTATTGCCATGAAATTAAACGTAGACCATTCATCGATGGAAGCATCATTAAAAGAATTCGGTTTTAAAGATCCAATAAAAGTTGTTAGTATTGAAGATGAATATCAAATATGGGATGGATATAGACGTTGGATGGCAGCTCAGTCATTGGGATTTAAACAAGTTCCAGTAGTAGTTAGTGATCCACCAAACGTAATGTTAGAATCAATTTTATCAAATTCGACTCAAGAAAGAACTGCTGTTGAAATAGTTTTGTCCATTAGATGTGTTTTGGATGAACTGGGAAGTTCACAAGGAAAAAAGAGGGAACTAATAGAAGGTTTAGAGGAGGAGGATTTAAAGGATCGTTTTACGATGGTATCAAAAATATTAGGATTAAATCTATCTTCAGTACAACTCCGAAAATACATTACTATAGATGACTTTGATAAAGACCCATCGAATCCATTAACTGAGTCGTTAATAGATAAAATTGATCTTGGTACTTTGTCAGTTTCCAGAGCTGATAATATTGTTAAACGTCTGATAGAAGAAGGTAAATTAAATAAAGAGTTAGATACTCAACTTAAGTGTCCTATTATATCAAACGAATACGAGATATACCATATGGACAATAAAAAAGCATACACCAAAATTGAAGACAATTCAATAGATCTATTGTATTTCTCACCTGATTATTTGGGGGTTAAGAATTATCGAAATGTTCCAAAAGAAAATCAAATAGGTGCCTTGGATATAAATGATTATGTAGATGAGTTAGTTAATCAGTCTTTACATTTTATAAAGTGGAAATTAAAAAATACAGGGGTTTGTGTAATTAACGTAGCCGATGTAATAATTAATAATCAATCACAAGCAATTCCACAGCGAGTTACATTAAAAATGATATCTGGTGGTGTGAAATTTATTCAGGAAGTCAAATGGGGTAAATCAAATCCAATTCCACTGTCAAATTTTAAGGGTTTTCAACCATCAACTGAGTCTATTCTAATCTTCGCTAAAGATGAAAAGAAATTTATTTGGAACGATTATAGAAATCTAAATCTTGAGGATCAAATAAAGTTAAAACAAACAAATAAAATAACTCACGTTGACAGTCCAAATAAGAAAATGGTTAATTTTCTAAATGACGAAAAGATTAATGACTTTTTTAAAACTTCAGTGTTCCGAAAAAATGAATTTAAAGATATTGATCCTAATTACAAACATCAAGCACCCCAAAATGAACAAATACCATTATTTTTCATTCTATTTTTCACTAAACCAGGGATGAAAGTTTGTGATTTGTATGGAGGTAGTGGAACAACTGGTGCTGCAGCTCTTAAAAACGGTAGGTCTGCTGTTATATTTGACTTAGACCCAGTAAATATAGATTTCATGGAAAAGAGATTTAAAATGATTACAGAGAGTAATTCTAAAAATAAAGTAATCAATGAAAACATTTTTTTTGACTAAAAACTATGTCAATTATATAAATTAACTTAATATGAAATTAACTATTCCGAGTTCGATAATTAAAGTGGATTTGAGTCAATATATAACAGGAAGATCTCAGCGCAACAAATCTATGTGTGATGCTGCTTATTTCGTCGTGTCTTTATTAACACCTCCTGTTTTTAATCCAAAGGATTATCAATATATGAGGGGTTTTAAACCTCTTTCAAGTAAAGTTGTAAACAGAATGACGCGTAATAGATTTAATGAGGTTAAAACCATTCTATTGGACTCAAATTTGACCGAAAATGGTCCCGTTGTCTTGTCTGATGATCTATATATTAAAGGAGTAAAACCTCTTGGTTATAAACTCAATCAATGGTTACTTGAGGAAAATAAATTTATTGAAGTTGAAATTGATGAAAAGTATGACACTCGAAAGGAAAAACTTAAAAATGAATGGGAATTGGAGATGAAATGTTTTGAAGACAGATACATTCACATCAAAGAGGATATGGATCAATCTCAAATTACCATAGATGCAGCAGCTGCTGAAACTTACCTGAAAGAATTGAAAAAAAGGGTGTTATCGAAGGTGGTAAAGGAAAATAAAACACAGGTAAAGAAATACTTCAAAAAATTATATAAAGTAATTGAGAATATCGAAAAGGGAGAATTCAATTATTCTGTTTCAAAAAGAAATCATAGAGTCAATTCGGTATTCACTTCGATGAAGAGGGAATTACGATATTTTCTTAGAACAAATGGAGAACAAATGGTTGAAGTAGATATAACTACCTCGCATCCATTTACCCTTGCCACCATTCTCACAGAAAAATTTTTCACTGAGACCAAAGGTGGATATAATCTCTATTCAATTTTCCCCCAATATTACAAATCCTTTAAGTACTCCTGTGAAGCTATGGAGTATCAAGATTTTTTAAAAAAATTTGCTGGATATATGGTTATAGAGTCTAATGTTATTAATAATAACTACATAGAATATATTACATATCAAGGTAATGTATTAACTAATATAAAATATCCTATACTGGATACATTCATATCATATATGTGTGGCAGGTTTTGGAGAAAGAGAGGGATCCAAAAATATCGGGCATTAAACTTTAAAGAGGACATCTATAAAACCATTGGTGATGATATTGGGATGACCCGTGAGAAGGTAAAAGATCAATTTCAACTCTACATTAATTTTTCAGACAAAAATAGGAGGGTCAATGTAGAACTCATCAAACACATGGAAAGAAAATTTAAGAATGTAAGTAAACTCATTCAATTCATGTCCAATATAAATCACTTAAAAAGTCCATTTTCTTATCTCATTCAACGATGTGAGTCCTATCTGTTTTTGAGGCATGGTTGTCTGGAGTTGAGTAAAAATAATATCCCATACATCACCATTCACGATAGTGTTTTATGTCAAAAAGAAAAGAGGTATGAGGTACAATATCTAATAACGGATTCAATAATTAAACAAACGGGATTAACTCCTGGAATTAAATTCAAAGAATTAGAGGATCCTTTTCCATCATTGGATGAAGCAGCAGCAAAAATAGTAGAGTCAATTAATTCAAATAAATAAACGATATCATCAAAATAATTTTAAGGCAATGAATAAGATAGAGTCCAAAAAAATAATCTCGTTAGAGCTGAATGGTATTTCTAATGAAGATATAGCGCGTATCCAGTTATTATTGGAGAAATTAGCAATTATTGAATACGAAACCTATAAAGAAGCGGTATAATGAGAACTATAATCTACAAGAGGGTGTCAACTGATGATCAGGCAGATCGAGGGTTCTCTTTACAACATCAAGAGACTGTATTAAAACAATTCTGTTCGATCAATAACTATCCAATTGTAGATGTTTATACTGAAGACTACTCTGGTAAAGATTTTAATCGACCCGAATGGAACAAAATTATATCGTATCTCAAAAAGAATAAAGGTAAGGTTGATCAGGTCTTATGTTTAAGGTGGGATCGTTGGTCAAGAAATCAATATTTGGCCCTAAAAGAGATAAAGACTTTAGATAAATTAGATGTACTCATTTCTACTGTGGAACAACCCATCGACCTATCAAGTCCTGATTCTAAGGTCCTTCTCAGTATATATTTAACCCTTCCAGAGGTAGAGAATGATAAAAATTCAATCAGAACCATTGAAGGATCAAGAAGAGCAAGAATAGAAGGTTGCTGGACAGGTTCTGCACCAAGAGGATATAGTAATTGTCGTGTTGGGGTTAAATCAACACTTAATCCAAATGAAGCTGCGCCATACATAAAAGAATGTTTTGAACGGATGGTGCTGGGGGTTTATTCTGCTAATGAAGTTAGAAAATATATCAATGAACAAAAATATCCATACAAGGGTAAACACTTCAATATTTCTAAACAAACGTTTTATAATATTATAAGAAACGTTGCTTACACAGGTAAGATAAAAGTAAAAGAGTACAAAAAAGAAGAGGAACAAATTGTCATAGGATTACACCCACCAATTGTTTCAGACGACCTTTTTAAGAGGGCTAATGATTATTTGAATGGTAGAGTAAGAAAATTCGATTTTAAGTCCGATAAAACGGATTTATATCCCTTAAAAGGGTTTATGAAATGTTCCGAACATGGGAGAACCATCACCGCATATAAGTGTCAAAGTGGTAACAAAAACTGGTATCATTACTATCTGTGTACTAAACCACGTTGCCAAAGATATAGAGTGGACTGGGCACATGAACAAATAAAAAAGTTATTGGATAAGATTTCATTTACTGCTGGTATGGTTAAGGTTTATAAGTCTCAACTCGAGTCACTAATTGACCGAGACGATGTAACAAGAAAAACCGAAATTAAAAGATTGGAGACTGAAATTGAGAAGTTTGTAACGCGACAAACCAACTTACAAAACTCATTCCTTGATTTAGATATCACCTCTTCTGATTACAATGAAATGAAGATTAGAATCGAATCAGACTTAAGTGATAAACAGGTGAAGTTGGATCGGTTGAAGTCTACTAAGAGTCCTTTTAAAGAATATTTGAATAAAACTCTTCCAATGATTGAAAACCTAAGCGTCTATTGGGATAAATCGGATGGAAAGACCAAACAAAAGATTCTTGGTTGCATCTTTACCGAAAAATTCGAAAATTTTGATTTCAAGAGTTGCAACAACATTTTCACTCCAGAGATAAAGTCTATTATGTTGGCCAGCAAGGTTTTAAAAAGTGGTAAAAAAAGACAAGAGGTCAAAAATGACCTCTTGTCTAATATGGCTCCTCCTCTTAGGCTCGAACTAAGGACCCTCTGATTAACAGTCAGATGCTCTAACCAACTGAGCTAAGGAGGAGTGTTTTTCCGCTATTGCGAGCGCAAATATATAGTATTTTTTATTCTATCCAAATAGAATAATAAAAATATTTAACCAAATACGGCTTTAAAAATATCATTTCCATTAGCAAACAACACGAGTGCAATCAAAATAAAGAATCCAGCTGTTTGTGCGTACTCCATAAATTTGTCGCTTGGCTTACGTCCAGAGGCCATTTCGTAAAGTAAAAACATCACATGTCCTCCGTCTAAAGCAGGGATTGGTAAGAGGTTCAACACCCCTAGCATAATCGATAAAAAGGCTGTGATTCCCCAAAACGATTGCCAGCTCCAAGTATCTGGGAAAATATCAAAAATCGCTTTAAATCCACCCACACCTTTATAAGCCCCTGTACTCGGTGAGAAAATAAGTTTTAATTGCATCCAATACGCTGACATTTGGGAGGTAAAACGATCTAAACCAACACCCACACTCTCACCAAACGTATAAGAGTTTTCAACAATTTTATAGTAACCCATTTCTTGAATAGTAGAATAACTAGCCCCCGTGATAATTCCTAATTTTCCATTGGCATTAATTTGAAGCGTTTTATTAAGCGTTTCGCCGGCTCTTAAAATAGTGGCACTGACCGTTTGTCCTTTATACGCTGAAGCCAAGGCTTCAAATTCATCAAAGTATTTAAAAAAGTTTCCGTCGATACTCGTCAAAACATCGCCTTGTTGTAAATCTTGGTCTTTATTAAGAGAAGTTTCCTCTACACCTGCGACAACAAAAGGGTACCTCAATTCAAAAGAAGAACGGCTTTTACTGCTGCTTAATTGACCTAAAAAGTCTTCTGGAAAGGTCACCGTCATTGGTACGCCATCGCGCTCAAAGCTCACAAGCTTTGCCGCTAAAAGATTTTTTCTTAAATCGGAGTAATTGACAATCTCTTGGTCGTTAATAGCCGTAATATTGTCGCCCGTTTGTAAACCAAACTCTATGAGTAATGGGTTTGTAATCAAGTACCCATCTTTGATGCTTTTCGCATCAATATCAGAATCCCCATACGAAAACGCCATAAAGATATAGATCACTGCCGCCAATATAAAATTAACCGTCACACCACCCAACATGATGATTAAACGTTGCCATGACGGCTTCGAACGGAATTCCCAAGGTTGTGGCTCTTGTGCCATCTGCTCTTTGTCCATGCTCTCGTCAATCATTCCCGAGATTTTAACATAGCCCCCCAAAGGCAACCAGCCAATCCCATAAACGGTATCGCCAATTTTCTTTTTAAACAAAGAGTATTTGACATCGAAGAAGAGGTAAAACTTTTCGACGCGGGTTTTAAATAATTTAGCCGGAATAAAATGGCCTAATTCGTGCAGCACAATCAGTAAGGAGAGGCTCAATAAAAACTGTGATATTTTGATAACAAATTCCATGTAGTATGTGTAGGATTAAGTGAACAAATGTAAAGTTTTCCATTTAGATACAAAAACTTTATTGGGACGCTTCATTTTTAGGGAGATATATTAAAAGTTCTCTGTTCTGTATTGTACTTTTGCATGCACAATTACAACGCTATGAATTCCTTTTTAAATAAATATAAACTATTCATTACCACACTCTTTGTGCTGTCTTGCATTATTATCACCCTGTTTTACAACATTCTAAATCCTGTGATAGTACTGCCTATCTACCAGCCTGCGCAAGTGAATTATGAATTGGTGGATAGCACCATTCAGCACCAAAAAAAATACCACCGCATTGCCAATTTTAGCCTGATCAACCAAAATGGAGAGACCATTACCCAAGATTTTTATAAAGACAAAATCTATGTAGCCGATTTTTTCTTTACAACCTGCCAAACCATCTGTCCCATCATGACTGGACACATGTACGAAATCCAAAAACAAACCATTAGCGATCCTGAAATTTTGTTACTCTCCCATTCTGTAACTCCTAAAATTGATACCGTTGCGCAACTAAAACGCTACGCCAAAAAAAAGCGGGTCAATGCCTCTAAATGGAATTTAGTAACCGGCGACAAGAAACAAATTTATGAACTCGCACGTAAGTCCTATCTTGCAGTGAAAGACGCTGGCAATGGTGGTCCATATGATATGATTCATACCGAAAATTTTATGTTGATTGATAAAAAGCGACAAATTCGAGGTTTTTACGATGGAACCGATCCCGAAGAAATTGAACGCCTTCTTGAAGATATAAAAGTTTTAAAAGCATCGTATAAAAACTAATCTTTTTAGTACTTTTGCTTCTTTAAAATGAATCTAAATAAGCATGCGCTTGACCATTGCAGACCTTAAAAAAGGAGAAAAAGGCATCATTACCGACAGCTCTTCAGAAGACATCCCTCTAAAGTTATTAGAGATGGGATGCCTTCCAGGAAACGAAGTACATCTACTTCAATTGGCTCCTTTTTCTGACCCAATGTATCTGAATGTAAACGACAGTTTTTTAGCCATTAGAAAAGAAACCGCTTCCTTGATTGTAATCGAAAAAATAGATGAGTAAACAGCTAAACGTTGCACTAATTGGAAATCCTAACACTGGAAAAACTTCAGTGTTTAACGCGTTGACAGGCCTCAATCAAAAGGTGGGAAATTACCCCGGAATTACGGTCGATAAAAAGCAAGGAATCTGTAAATTATCGCGCGGCGTCAAAGCTCATATCTTAGACCTTCCAGGAACCTACAGCCTGAATGCCTCGTCCTTAGATGAGAATGTGGTGATTGAGTTATTACTCAATAAAAATGATAAAGACTACCCCGATGTTGCTATTATTGTTAGCGATGTCGAAAACTTAAAGCGAAACTTATTACTCTTTACACAAATTAAAGACCTCAAAATCCCAACTATTTTGGTGATTAATATGAGTGATTTAATGACGCGTAAAGGAATTTCCTTAGATATTGAAGTCTTAGAAGCAAAGCTTCATACAAAAATAGCTCTTGTAAGTACCCGAAAAAATAGTGGCATCCAAGAACTAAAACAACTCATTGAAAGCTATAAAACCATTTCTACGGAGTCCTGTTTGGATACGACCTCAATTGATGCTGATTATTTTCTAAGCCTACAAAAAGCATTTCCAAATCAAGATCTTTACAAATTATGGCTGGTAATTACGCAAGATGCAAATTTTGGTAAAATCACCCGTCAAGAATTAGATATTTCAAAATTTAAAACAAAATCAAATCAGGAGTTAAAGCGATTGCAGCAAAAAGAAGCGATCAAACGCTATCAATTTATTAACGCAATTTTAAAAGAAGGACAAACCATTGACCGCTCTAAAGCTACGGGTTTAAGAAGTAAGTTGGACCGTTTACTCATTCATAAAGTTTGGGGATATGTGATTTTTTTCCTGATCTTATTAACGATTTTTCAGGCGATATACGATTGGGCTACAATTCCAATGGATCTCATCGACACCACTTTTGCAAGCTTGGCAGAATGGGTAAAGAACACCTTTCCTGGTGGGGGGATGGTTACCGATTTAGTTGCTGAAGGGATCGTATCTGGTATTGGCGGCATCGTCATATTTATTCCTCAAATCGCCTTTTTGTTTTTATTCATTTCTATTTTAGAAGAAAGTGGTTATATGAGTCGTGTGGTCTTTTTGATGGACCGCGTGATGCGGCGATTTGGATTGAGTGGGAAAAGTTTAGTGCCCTTAATTTCTGGAACGGCTTGTGCCATTCCGGCTGTTATGGCCACCCGAAATATTGAAAACTGGAAAGAACGCCTCATTACCATATTGGTCGTGCCCTTTACCACCTGTTCGGCGCGTTTACCCGTGTACCTCATCATCATTGCCTTGGTAATCCCTGAAGGTTCTATTATTGGGCTCAGTTATCAAGCACTGACCCTGATGGCACTTTACCTCCTTGGATTTGGAATGGCCATCTTTTCGGCTTATATCCTTGATAGAATTTTAAAAACAAAGCATAAGACCTTTTTTGTGGTAGAGATGCCCAACTACAAACTACCGCTCCTCAAAAATGTGATCATTACAGTCATTGAAAAAACAAAAACATTTGTGTTTGAAGCAGGAAAAATCATTTTAGCCATTTCCATTATTCTTTGGGTGTTGGCATCTTATGGTCCTGGAGATAAATTTAATAATGCGGAGTCTTATATAGAAACAACCGCCTCTCAAACCACCTATGAACGAAACGATCAAATTGCGGCTTTTAAGCTAGAACACTCATATATTGGTATTATTGGTAAAACAATTGAACCACTAATCAAGCCTTTAGGTTATGACTGGAAAGTAGGGATTGGATTGGTGGCCTCCTTTGCAGCTCGAGAAGTGTTTGTGGGGACGTTAGCCACAATTTACAGTGTTGGAAGTGCCAATGAGGGCGAAAACATAGACACCATTAAAACCAAAATGGCGAACGAAACCTATGCCGATGGTACAAAGGTATTCACACTTGCCTCGGGAATTTCTTTACTCCTATTTTATGCGTTTGCCATGCAGTGTATGAGTACATTGGCGATTGTAAAGCGGGAAACTAAAAGCTGGAAGTGGCCGATTCTTCAGCTCATTGGAATGACGGCCATTGCTTATATTTGTGCTTTAATTGCGTTTCAATTTTTAAAATAAGAAAATGAACGAAACCTTTCAAACAGTTATAATCGCATGTATTTTGATTCTAGCGCTTGCTTATGTGTTTCGTAAACAGCTTTGGAAGTCCAAAAAAAAGAATGACGATTGTGGCAACGGCAGTTGTGGGTGCTAACCCAAAGCAACATCTAAAGTCATCATCACTATAAACCCGCCAATAAAACCAAGAGTGGCAATGTCGGTATATTTATCACGTTGTGTTTCGGGAATCACCTCTTCCACCACTACAAAAATCATCGCTCCGGCTGCAAATGCTAAAGCATATGGTAAAATTGGAGTGAAAAATGTGACTGCTACAGCACCGACAACTGCTGCTATGGGTTCAACAATAGCTGACAATTGTCCATACCAAAAACTTTTAAACTTACTCACTCCTTGACGCCTTAACGGCATAGAGACAGCCAATCCTTCTGGGAAATTTTGAATTCCGATTCCTAGAGCTAATGCTACAGCACCCCCAATAGTTGCTTCTGGAATTCCGGCAGCAACACCGCCAAAAAGAACCCCAACAGCCAACCCTTCCGGGATGTTGTGAAGCGTAATTGCTAACACTAATAATGTAGTACGATGCCAAGGCGATTTGACACCTTCTTTTTCACTGTCTTTAAAGTTAATATGTAAATGAGGCAACACTTTGTCGAGTCCAAATAGGAATAAAGCCCCAAAACCAAAACCAACAGCGGCTGGAATCACTTTGACAAAACCTTCGCCTGAACTCATTTCAATGCTTGGCGCTAATAAACTCCAAAAACTAGCCGCGACCATAACACCCCCTGTAAATCCGAGCATTCCATCCAAAAGTCCACGATTCATTCCTTTGAAGAAAAACACAAGAGATGCCCCAAGAGCCGTCACAATCCACGTGAATAACGAAGCATAAAGAGCCGCTAAAATTGGGTCTATACTACTAAGATAGGAAATGATTTGATCCATGATTTTTTAAAATTTTGTGCAAGTTACTAAATCCCTTTCTCTTTTTGAAGTTGTTCGTAGGCTTCTTGAACCTTTCTAAACTTTTCTTCAGCACCCTTTTGATGTTCTTTCCCTAAATGCAAAACTTTATCGGGGTGGTATTTCTTCGCCATTCTTCTGTAAGCTGTTTTAATTTCAGACATTGTGGCATTTGAATCGAGTTCTAAAATTTTATAAGCAGTATCTGCACTCTTATAAAACATGGCTTTAATACTCTCAAAATCTCTAGGGCTAATTCCTAAATAAGAAGCTATTAAAGCGATGATTTCTACCTCAGAATCAGCTACATGGTTGTCTGCCTTTGCAATTCCAAACAAGAAATGAATCAACTGAAGTCGTGACGCATGGTCCATCATTTGACGGATTTGCAGACAGACTTGTCGCGTTGAGATATTAGTTTGCTTGGCTATTTCCTTAAATAAATTAAACGCTTGATTCGCTCTCGCTTTCCCGTACATCTGGACAAATTGTGCACGAACAAAATCCAACTCGCGTTGGTCTTGTTTGCCATCTGCTTTTATGACTATCGATGCTAATATTAATAAACTAACTTCAAAATCTCCCGAACGTGTTGCGGCTTTATTTTGTGCATTAACGCTTCCTCCTTTAGAAGATGCATCAAACATACTGCCCACTGCCATTCCGATAATTGCGCCTATTGGCCCTCCAAATGACCATCCGATTGTAGCACCTATCCATTTTGAAAATCCCATATATATCTCCTAATTAAATTAAAAATCAAACCTACAAAAAAAGAATAGGATCTGTTGACAACCCCTGTAATTTCTCAATTAATTTATAGTCAATTTAACATTTGTCACTCTTAAAAATGAACAGAGTTGACCGACAAATGTGTATCTTTGTGCTTTAATTAAAAATAAATACACATGTATCCAGCAGAATTAGTAAAACCCATGCGTGAACATTTAACGCAAGTAGGTTTTGAAGAATTACATACCGCCGAAGCTGTGGACACTGCTTTAGCACAATCTGGCACTACTTTAGTAGTCGTAAACTCCGTTTGTGGTTGTGCAGCGGCCAATGCACGTCCAGGTGCCATAATGAGTTTAAGTAATGACAACCGTCCCGCTCAAACCGTAACTGTGTTTGCAGGCGTTGACAAAGATGCCGTTAATAAGGCAAGAGAACATATGATTCCTTTTCCTCCAAGTTCCCCATGTATGGCTTTGTTTAAAGATGGAGAGTTAGTTCACATGCTAGAGCGTCATCACATAGAAGGACGCCCAGCCGAATTGATTGCAGAAAACTTAATGAATGCGTATAACGAACACTGTTAATCCCATTCAATACTTTATAAAACCAGGCATTTGTCTGGTTTTTTTGTTTAAACTAGCCTATAATCTGAACTAAGTCTTCGATTTTGGTAAGTAACTGAACTTTGATTGCGGTTTTTTTGAGTCCAATTTTGTTGTGTTTGGAAATGAATATGATTTCAAAACCTAATTTTTCTGCTTCCAAAATACGTTGATCCACGCGTTGAACGGGTCGGATTTCTCCAGACAGACCAACTTCACCCGCAAAACAAAAGTTTTTAGCCAAGGCTTCGTCGTCATTAGACGATAAAATTGCTGCAACGACCGCCAAATCAATGGCTGGGTCGTCCACATTAATTCCTCCTGTAATATTTAAAAACACATCTTTTGCTCCCAGTCTAAAGCCTGCTCGCTTTTCTAAGACAGCTAAGAGCATGTTGAGTCTTTTGGCATTAAAACCGGTCGCGCTGCGTTGCGGCGTTCCATAAACTGCCGTACTTACCAGAGCTTGAACCTCAATTAGTAGGGGTCGAACCCCTTCGAGGGTGACCGCAATAGCATTGCCAGAAAGAGCTTCATCTTTTTTGGAAATTAGAATTTCAGATGGGTTGGTAACTTCACGCAAGCCAGTGCCCAACATTTCATAAATTCCCATTTCGTGTGTAGATCCAAAACGATTTTTATGGGCTCTTAAAATTCTAAACACATGATTTCTATCGCCTTCAAACTGAAGAACGGTATCTACCATGTGCTCTAATATTTTTGGTCCTGCAATCGAGCCATCTTTAGTGATATGACCAATTAAAATGACAGGGGTTGCTGTTTCTTTCGCAAATTTAATAAGCTCACTTGTACATTCTTTTATTTGAGAAACGCTGCCTGCAGAGGCTTCTAAGTAATCGCTTTGTAACGTTTGAATTGAATCAATAATCAACACATCGGGTTGAAGGGCTTCAATTTGTTTGAATATATGTTGCGTTTTTGTTTCAGTTAAAATATAGCAGGTATCATTCAGTGGTTGAATGCGTTCTGCGCGCAATTTGATTTGTTTTTGACTTTCTTCTCCAGAAACATACAGTGTCTTATATGGTAATTTCAAAGATATTTGTAACATAAGGGTACTTTTGCCTATACCTGGTTCTCCTCCTAAAAGGGTGAGGGATCCCGGGACAATTCCGCCTCCTAAAACACGATTTAACTCCCCATCGGCAGTATCCATTCGAACGGTTTTAGTGGTGTCAATCTCAGAAATTTTTAAAGGTTTAGAAACACGGTTTGGCGCACTTTGAGTTCCAGTCTTCCAATCTTTTTTATCAGGTTTTTGAACGAGTTCTTCAGTGATGGTGTTCCAAGATTTACAAGAGGTACATTGTCCTTGCCATTTGGCAAATTGAGCCCCACAGCTCTGACAAAAAAAAGTGGTTTTTACTTTAGCCATTAGAGTCCGAATTCTTGTTTAATTTGATCTGCTCTTTCAAGCATATCGTCTTTTGTATAACCTCCTATTTCTTCAAGTGTGTAGGCAGACCTATAAATGTTCATTGCTTTTTTTGGCTTGCCTGTTTCTTCATAATAACGCGCTAAATAAAAACTACCTAGGACGGTGTTGGGGTGTTGTTTTCTGGCAATTTTCCCTAACTCTTCGTAATATTTAAATTGTTTTGTTTTTTTTATTGCTGCTGCAATGGCTCTAAAATCGTTCACTAATATTTGCTTTTCAATACCGAATAAGGTTTCAATCGTAGCATATTTTTCAATGAGATAATCCACAGGTGAAGTTTCTAAAGTTAAGATGTGTTCTTTATACTCTGTTTTGCTAATTGGCTGAAATACTAAAAATATAGTTTCTAAAGCCTTTGGAATGGATTGGGCTGCAAGTGAATAATGATTGGCGTCCTCAAAACTGTCAAAGCCATAAAGAAGGTTGGCATTCTCCAAGGCAGAAACCTTGTTGTTAAGAGCTGTAATTTGCTTTTTATTTCGTTTGATATCTAGGGCAGCGGTCGATAGATAGTAAAATGTTTTATAATCAGTTTCAAGGCTGAGTCTGCTTACCAGATTTTCTTCCATACTAGAAGTTAAACTCGGACTTAAAGCCACAAATGCATTAAAAACAGGACGGTTATTAAATAAAAAATAATTAATAAAATTAGCTGTTTTTCCGTGCCCTATCGCAACTCTAAAGTTGAGAGTACGGTAGTTTTCACTCATAAAAGCAAGAAGTTCATTTTCGATAAAATCATAAAACTGAGCCCCTGTTTTAGAAGGTAAATTATCTTCTTGTGAGATATAACAATCTTCTGACCTTGAGTCGTCTTGGGTCACGCCTACAACAATGGCTTCTGGCATATCCTCCCAGTAGGAATAATAATCTACATTTCCGCCAACTACTTCAAAAAGGTAATCCCCATCAAAAACAACTACTAAGGGATAGTATTTTTCGGAATTCTCTTCGTAATTACGAGGAAGCTGTATTTTTAATTGTCGTGTGGTTCCTAAGGATTCAGATTCCATCGATTCATATACCGTCTGAGCTAGGGTTAGATTAAAACACAGTAGAGCTGATAAAACAAAAAACTTCATTTATTGTTATTAAAAATTTGTGTTGCCAAGTTAAGAAAATAACCGAAAAAGAAATATACTATTCTGAAGTTTGTTTTGGGTATACTCTATTATAAATCGGCAAAAAGAGAAGTGAGAGTCCCCCCAAGACTATAACCATTATGGTTTGAGAGGTCCACATAATCCATCCGAAAGCAATGCTGGGGTCTTCAGGGATATCAAAAAGAGAGAATGCTGCAAAAATAGCAAGAGGATAGGATCCGATACCTCCATTTGTAGCTGCAATACTAAAACTAGCCAAAATAAATCCAATTAAAATAGCTGCGAAAGGGATGTTGCTTGTTTCAGGAACAGAAAATGAGGTCACATAAAACATGAGTACATACATTCCCCAAATGAAAAGCGTGTGAAAAACAAAAGGCCCTTTCTTTTTCATCTTAAAAATACTAAGAAGACCTTCGATTAAGCCATTCATAAAAGATTTAATTTTTACAGCAATTTTAGAGTTTCCTCTTCGAATAATTACGATCGTAATAAAGATTAAACCAAGACTTACGCTCCCTATTATTAATAATTTTACTGGGTTAATATTTTCTGAGAGTTTGGTGAAAATAAAGTCATATTGCAACAATAGGGTCACAGAAATAATTCCTAGCATGACAACCATATCGGCAATGCGCTCTGAAACGATCGTGCCAAAACTTTTTTCAAAAGGCACCCCTTCGTAGTTGGTTAGTATTGAAGCTCTTGCAATTTCGCCTGCTCTTGGGATCGTGTAATTAATGAGATAGGTTGCAAAAACTGCCATTATACTATTCCCAAGTTTAATATTATATCCCATAGGCTCTAACTGAAATCGCCAACGGTATGCACGTGATAAGTGACTTAATAGCCCGAAAAAAACTCCTAAACCAACCCAAAAATAATCAGCATTCTTGAAATAGCCTACTAATAACGGAATTGAGATTTTGGTTAGTGAATACCAGACCAACACAGCTCCTAACAAAAGTGGAAGACTAATTTTTAGTGCTGATTTGAGTTTATTGTTCAAAAACTTAGTTTAATAGGTTATTGGCTTCATTCGGAAACACTAAAGATGGCTTGAATGTTTTAGCAGATTCGATATCCATGAAAGCATATGTAATTAATATCAAAACATCTCCGATAGAGACCTTATGTGCCGCCGCACCATTAAGGGTGATTTCTCCTGAGTTTCTAGGACCTGGAATCACGTAGGTGTCCAGACGTTCGCCATTGTTATTATTAACGACTTGGATTTTTTCGCCTTGAATTATATTGGCGGCATCCATTAAGTCTTCATCAATAGTAATACTCCCAATATAATCGAGGGCAGCTCCGGTTACTTTTACGCGGTGTATTTTAGATTTTACGACTTGTATTTGCATAGTTCTCAAAGGTAATTAATTTAAAGCTATATTGTCAATTAATCGAACATCTCCTGCAAAAACTGCTATAAATGCACGGTATGTTTTAGTTTCATTTTTTTGTTGAATAGGGGCTAAATTTTCAGTGTCTGAAATTTGAAAATATTCTAATTCAAACAAATGGTGATTGAAAAATTGAGTCGTTACCCAAGTAGAAATGTCTGTATGATTTTCAAATTCAAATTTTTCTTTAACGGATTGAAGTGTTTTATAAATTAAGGCTGCTATCTCTTTTTCTTCATCAGATAAACGGCTGTTTCGTGAACTCATAGCGAGTCCGTTAGACTCGCGTTCAATTGGACACCCTATAATATTTACTGACAACTTAGTGAGTCCAACCATCTTTTTGATAATTTGTAATTGCTGAAAATCTTTTTCTCCAAAATAAGCATTGTTGGGTTTTACAATTTCAAACAAGCGTTTTACGATTGTTCCAACTCCATCAAAATGGCCTGTTCTAAATTTGCCTTCCATTTGAAATTCAAGACCTCCAAAATCGAACTTCTCAGCATTCATTTGAGATCCGTAAACATCCTCAACCGTTGGGGCGTAAACTAAAATCATGGTTTTAGAAAGCGTTTCCAACAATTGAACATCTTCTATCAAAGTGCGTGGATAAGTGTTTAAATCGTTTGGATTGTCAAATTGAGTCGGGTTCACAAAAATACTGACAACTACTAGCGTGTTTTCAGCCAAAGCAGCTTTCACTAAGGATAGGTGTCCTGAATGTAGCGCACCCATTGTTGGCACAAATCCCAATGAAAAAGTAGTCGTACTTTCCTTGGATATAAAGGCGCTTAACTCAGCTTTAGATGTATAAACTCGCATTTAGTAAATAATTAACAGCGTGCAAACTTAAGGTATTACTGTTAATCTGCATAAAATTTTGTATTTTTGCGTGTTTTTTGTTGATAACGCTAAAACTTACAGAACTTATGAAAGATAAGAGAATATTATACGTTTCGTCCGAGGTTGTTCCATATTTACCTGAAACGGAGATTTCCTCCATGTCATTTGAAGCGCCGAGAATGGTAAACAAACAAGGTGGGCAGATACGAATATTCATGCCGCGTTATGGAAATATCAACGAAAGAAGACACCAATTGCATGAAGTAATTCGTCTTTCAGGAATCAACTTAGTGATTAATGATTTAGACATGCCATTAATTATAAAAGTAGCTTCGATTCCAAAAGAACGCATTCAAGTATATTTTATTGATAACGAAGAATATTTCAGACGTAAAGCAACATTTACCGATGAAAACGGTGAATTGTTTGATGACAATGATGAACGTGCTATATTTTTTGCTAAAGGGGTTATAGAGACTGTAAAGAAACTAAATTGGGCTCCCGACATTATCCATGTACATGGATGGCTCGCTTCTTTGTTGCCGTTATATCTAAAGCAATACTATAAAGACGAACCTCTTTTTAAAGAGAGTAAAATTGTAACTTCTATTTACAACCAAAGTTTTGACAAAACGCTTAATATGGGTATGGTTGACAAAATCAAGTTTGATGAAATTGAAGACACATATATCAATAAGCTCAAGACTCCTAGCTACACTAACTTGATGAAGGTAGCGGTTGATTTTTCAGATGGATTGATTCGAGGATCTCAAGATCTTCCTGAAGAATTGGAAGACTACCTTACTAATTGTGAAAAACCGGTATTAGATTACCAATATCCAGAAGCTTTTGCCGAAGCATACACTGAATTTTATAACACACAAATCTTAAAACTAGCCCCTTAATATGAAATATTTTAACTCCGTATCATTTAAATCCGTTTGTGTTTTATCTGTGATTTTTATGATTCAGGCCTGTGACAATGATTTTTCTGAAATTGGAACTGGAATTGTGGGGACCCCCGATTTTAAAATTACACACGGCATATATCCCGTAAATACTTACAATAAAAAAATTACCTCATTTCAATCTGATGGACTTTCTGAAAATCTTTTAGGCTACTATTACGACCCTCTATTTGGAGGCTCTAACGCTGACTATGTAGGACAATTAGCGCCCCGAACATATGCTCCTGATTTTGGAGATGAGACTGTTTTAGATTCTGTAGTATTAACAATTCCTTACGCAAACACTGCAGAGGTTGGAGAGTCTACAACCTATACCCTGGACTCTTTGTATGGAAGCGATCCCATAAAATTATCCATTTTTAAAAACAACTATTACCTAAGAGCTTTTGACCCAAACGCTGACTTAGATGCTACTCAAAATTACTACTCTAATGGAACTTTAGCACAAGGCGAAACAATAGGGGCTTCTGATCTTGAAGGACAATTGATTTATCAAAACAACAGCTATTTCCCAAGTGAAAATCCCATAGATTTATGGGAAAACAATGAGGAAACCAACGTTTTTGAACTTGCGTCTACATTACAACCAAGTTTAAGAGTGCACCTGTTTAGCAATACTATCCCAGCTCCAAACTCAAACCCTAACGCAATGTTTTGGGACGACTTAATCTTTTCAAAAGAAGAAGATGTCGTCCTTACAAAAGCCAGTGATTTTTTAGATTATTTTAGAGGGCTTTACTTTAAGGCGGAACCAATTTCTCCTACACAAGGACATCTAATGCAATTGAACTTTGCTTCATCGGATGCTAATGTCACCATCTATTACTCCTACGAAGAAACCATTACTGCGGATGAAGAAACCTCAACAATTACCCTTCAAGGCGAATATGAAATGAATTTCACAGGAAATCGTGTGAATATTTTTGACAATACATTTAATGCTTCTTTGTTACAAACCATTGAAGATACAACGACAGACTCAGAAGGCGACGACTATCTGTATCTTAAAGGGGGCGAAGGCTCAATGGCAGTAGTTGAATTATTTGCCGACCAAGTTGGAAACTCAGAAGAAGATCAACTGAACGAGTTTAGAGAAGTAAACAACGGATTGGTAACTGTAAAACGCTTGATAAACGAAGCTTATTTAGAATTTTATGTCGACGAAACACAGTCGAATTCCGACCTTCCTAACAGAGTTTATATTTATGATATAGACAATAATATTCCTATGACTGACTTCTTTTTAGATCAAACAGTCAATACGGCTTCTGCCGATTCTAAATTCACACACTTAGTGCCTTTAAGCACCGAAACAAGTGCGGATGGTACAGAACAAAAGAAATATAAAATTAGATTGACAGAACATTTAAATAACATCGTCATTGACGACTCTACAAATGTGAGGCTTGGACTTGTTGTGTCTTCTAATGTTGGAGCTGCTGCTACAAGAGGATTCCAAAATAGTATTGATATTGAAGGCGCTGAAATAGAAGGCATCCCTGCAGGAACTGTATTGTCTCCTAAAAGTGTTGTTCTTCATGGAAACAACTCTCCTGTTGCTGCCAAAAGAGTGAAGCTTAATATCTATTATACCGAACCAAGTACAGAACCTAATAACTAAAATTTATGTGTGGAATTGTAGGATACATTGGCCATCGAGACGCCTATCCAGTGATACTAAAAGGACTTCAACGATTAGAATATAGAGGTTATGACAGTGCTGGAATTGCACTCTATGATGGTTCTGAAATCAAACTCTCAAAGACCAAAGGAAAAGTTGTCGATTTAGAATCTAAAGTTTCTGAACAAATCAATCCGGTAGGTAACTTAGGAATTGGCCATACACGTTGGGCAACTCACGGCGTTCCAAACGATGTGAATTCGCATCCTCATTTTTCTAATTCTGGCGATCTAGTGATCATACATAATGGGATTATCGAAAACTATGGTGCACTCAAAGAAGAGCTTATAAAAAGAGGCTATAAATTTTCGTCAGATACAGATACGGAGGTTTTAGTAAATCTCATTGAGGACATTCAAAAAAATAGCGATTTAAAACTCGGAAAAGCGGTGCAAGTTGCACTCAACCAAGTTGTAGGCGCTTATGCTATTGCGGTCTTTGACATAAAAAAACCAAATGAAATTGTAGTGGCGCGCCTTGGAAGTCCACTTGCAATTGGTGTTGGCGAAAATGAATTTTTTATTGCCAGCGATGCGTCTCCTTTTATAGAATACACCAACAATGCTGTGTATTTAGAAGACGAGGAAATGGCGGTGATTAGGTTGCACAAGCCGTTAAACGTAAGAAACATTAAAGATGATAAAATCGTTAGCCCCTACGTTCAAGAGCTAAAAATAAATCTTGAGCAAATTGAAAAGGGAGGTTACGATCATTTTATGCTTAAAGAAATTTTTGAGCAACCAAATGCAATCAAAGACACTTATAGAGGCCGATTATTAATTGATGAAGGCATCATAAAAATGGCAGGAGTTGAAGATAATATGGGTAAGTTTTTGAACGCTAACCGTATTATTATCATCGCTTGTGGAACTTCTTGGCATGCGGGATTGGTTGCAGAATACATTATTGAAGACTTGGTACGAATTCCTGTAGAGGTAGAATACGCTTCAGAATTTCGATACCGAAACCCTGTGATTTCAGAAAATGATGTGGTTATCGCCATTTCTCAATCTGGGGAAACAGCCGATACACTTGCTGCTATCAAACTCGCTAAGGAAAAAGGCGCCTTTGTATTTGGAGTGTGTAATGTGGTTGGATCTACCATTTCAAGAGAAACTCATGCAGGGGCTTACACTCATGCAGGACCCGAAATTGGAGTGGCTTCCACCAAAGCATTTACGACTCAGATTACAGTGCTAACTCTCATTGCATTGCGATTGGCAAAAGCAAAAGGCACCATGTCAAACTCTGACTTTAGAAGGCATCTAGTAGAACTAGAAACCATGCCTGAAAAAGTAGAAGCCACTCTTAAATCAGATGGCATAGCCAAAGAAATTGCAGCAATTTATAAAGACGCTAAAAACTTTTTATATTTAGGTCGGGGGTTTAATTTTCCAGTGGCTCTAGAAGGTGCTTTGAAACTCAAAGAAATATCTTATATCCATGCCGAAGGGTATCCAGCAGCAGAAATGAAGCATGGCCCGATCGCACTTATAGATGAAAACATGCCCATCGCTGTCATTGCTACCAAATTTGGACATTACGAAAAAGTGGTGAGTAACATTCAAGAAATCAAATCTAGAAAAGGGAAAATTATTGCCGTCGTGACTAAAGGTGATACCCAAGTCAGAGATATTGCGGACCATGTGATTGAGGTTCCGGAAACTTTAGAGTTGCTTTCACCTCTACTAACAACCATTCCTTTGCAATTACTATCGTACCACATCGCTGTGATGTTGGAAAGAAATGTAGATCAACCTAGAAACCTCGCAAAGTCTGTGACAGTCGAGTAGAGTTATGTGTTCAAAGTTGTAACCCCTACAACTTAATCGTAAAGTTCTCAATATCAATTACTACCACTAAACTTTGGGAATCAAATTATAGTGATTACCAACAGTATTTATTCAATCGAATTTGTGAATATAAAGAGAATAATGTAACCCCTATTGGTTATAGAAAAATATCTAAAATATTCAATGAAGAAGGTTTGAAAACCCCTCGAAATACAGAATTTACCAACTCAAAAGTATATTCTATGTACAAAAAAGGTAAGATTAGAGAGGAAAGAATGAATAGAGAAGATATTGTTGAGGTTGGTGATGTGTATATAGAACCAATGTAGTTCTCCATTAATGGTAAACTCACCTCAACACTACCCCATCTCCATAATTTACCATTAAATCCAACACCTTCGATACCACTTTCATTCAGATAAAAAAATCTCTGAGAATTAAGTGTTTAAGTTTTGTAAATCATATTTATTTCTGATGAAATTGGTGAAATATAGTAATCTGAGAAGGTTTGAAAATCACCTAAATAAAAATTGAATGAAAGGTATCCTTAATGGGTATCGTATGTAAAAAAGTAAACTATAAGTTGAGGAACTGTAATGGAAAAAACTAAAGATTTAAAGAACAAAAAGTTAGTTAGAAGATTGATTCAACTATCCCAACCTAAGAAAGATATATCCAAAACTTTTAAAGTTGATGATGATAAGGATAAGGTGAAATACACCACAGAAGAAGTGGATGATTTAGGATTGGATAAGGTTATAGAAGAATTAGAACAATGGTTAGAAGAAAAAGAATCTAAAGGTGAAAAGGTTGAGGTTGAAGATGATGATGAGGATGTAATGGATTTCTTAGATAAGATAGATTTTGATTATTTGGTGAAGTTGAAATGATAAAAGGAGTTACCATCAGAAAGGTTAATGTTGAGGATTTCAACAGAACCCAATTATCAAAATCTAATATTGAAAAACAGATTCTAACACTACATAGAAAGTTGAAGAAATCTGATGAGGTTTTCACAGAATTCTCAGTTGAGAAAGAACCCAATGGTAGAGGTTATCATACACACCTTAAAGTTCAATTTAACGATGAATTAAACCTTCGTAAAGGGTTAGAAAACTTTATAGGTGGAAACGATTGGAATAAAGAAATTAAGGGGTTAGAAGTGATTGAAAGTTGTAATGGAAAATACGGAGAGATTCAACTTCACAACATCGATAATCCTATTCAATACAGTAGATACATAAACAAAGAAACTCTCTCCAAACAATTAATATGAAATGTGGATGTAAAATGAATTTAAAAGAAACAAAAGAATATAAGAACATTGATAGAAGGTTGGATGAAAACATAATTCAGATGTTCAAAGAAATAGGTATGAAACCACCTACAAAAAAGAAACTTCAAAACTGTAAGAATACTTTCATTGAGATGTTTGTAGATGTAGATAGATTAAAAGGATTAATCATAGAACATACCTCAAATGAATTAATGAAAGTATTCAATCAATCACCCCATCTTCAGAAGATGATAAAAAATAAAAAGAATAACGGAGAGGAATTTTATTTATGAAAAATGTAATGTACCAACAGATAGAAGAACGAAAAGTATTGATGGTTAAAAACCTACTTCACTTTTTGAATGTTGATGTAAATCAAAATAACATCAATAATATGAATAACATACTTACAGAGTTTAACAGATTGGATAGATTCCTTTCTGATAGTACAAACTTTAAAGAATCAAAAGAACAATACAACAAACGAATGGATGATGATTTAATCCTTACTTATTAATATGAACGATACACTTAATTACATACCGAAAAAACAATTCCTACAAACAATGGGAATCAGTAGATACACCTTTAGAGATTGGGTTGATAATAGAAATCTCCCTATCATTAGAATAGGTTACAAAACATTTATACCATTTTCAGAATATAAAGAATGGGAAAAGAAACACCAAAGGAACATTCCTCAGAACTCTGAAAAGAATTCCGATTTTGAATGGAAGAATATCTTTTAAATATAGGAGGGGTGGGGGTATTTTAATGGAAACCGAACCAAACTTTTTGTTAGAAAACTAGGTCTTACCTCTTTTCATATCGAACTCAATTTTTTCCCCTTTAGAAAACCTAACCTTTAAACCCAATCCAAAATTTCATAGGAAAATGTCATTCTATATCTAATTTGATTTCCATGTAACCATCAATTTCCTCATCCCCTTCTCCCCAATTTCGAAGACCAGAAATACATATAATTAAAGAGTTATCATCTATCTCAAAATAACAATTGTAGGAATCTCCGAGGAGTTCATCTTTCTTGGATACGAAATCAAAAAAATCATTATGAATCCATTCCTGAACATTCACACCTAAATCTTTTTCTAAGTTATTACCCTTTAAAACACTTTCATACCGTTTTAAATTTTTGTCATATTGATATACTTCTCCAATAAGTTTATCGTTCAGTGATAATCTAATATCATTTCCACCTTGTGTAGGACTGGGAATTTCAAAACTTAAAGACTTCCCACTTTCCAAGATTCTCTTGATATTTTTAAATAATTCTTTATCCATAATTATATTAAAATAAATCGATTTTACTGGTTTTTTCTTTTTACGACATTATCATAATGAGTCCCCTCAAATCTTTTATTTATATATGTTTCATCACCAAAAGTTAAGACGACTTTACTGTAATAGTAAATAGAATCACTTTTGTGAATCTTGAGATAAAAATCTATTTTATCTTTAAGTTTATTCACAAAGTAAAATCTAACAAAAGTTTTTTGGTTGTTATTAAGTTCTACATAACACCGTTCATATTCTTTTGGTGGTTCATTTAGGTTTGAAATTTTACTTTTGAATAAATCTACGAACCTTTTTTGTTTTGTGTTAAGTGGGGGGATTTCTTCAATACATAACCCATTCATCCAAACATACCACTTACTCAAAAACAGTTTTTCACTAGTTGTGAAAAACATACCTCGATAGTTTAAACTAATAGTTTTCTTTTGTTGGATATATTCCCTATGTTTCTTTTCTCCATCCATTTACACTTATATCTTGTGTATTATTGGTTTTGTTTATCCGTTTACATCACACATTCTTCATTATCAATAATTCATCTCTATATTCAATGAATTTTTCTTCAACCGATTTAACTATTGGTGAAAACCCATCAAGTATTTTATTAAATTCCAATTCTATTTCTTCTTCTGATAAATCATCAACTTTTGAAAAGGGAAATTTTACAATTTTCTGATGATTCACTAACCATTTTTTTCCTGAAGGTTGTTTGAAACCATCTATTTTCATAAAAATCTCACTTAACCTTGAAGTGTTGTATTTTGGGTCAGATGGAGAAATTACAGTTTTAGTATTCATTCTGTTTTTAGATGGTTCTAATATAAACTCAAATAAGAATGATTCTTTATTTCTCCAACCATTGGAGTTTTCATTTACATAAGTGAGTTCAGAAATTTTAGATGTTGTAAATCTTAAATAATTCTTCCCTTGAGAACCCAAAACCCAACCTCTTTTCTGAATTTGTTTTTCAAATATTGTTTTAATACCATCCAATACATCAGGTTTATGGTCTATAATGAAATCAAATAGTTCTTTGTGATTCTGATATATCTTTTTAGATAACTCAGTTAATTTATCTGTCCCCATAAGTTCTCTTTTAATAATTGTTATATAATCTTTAATGTAATTTTTAACCTGTTGGTTAAGGGATTCACCATATACTGATATAATTCTTTCCAACGAATTAACTATAAACTCATATGAAATAGGTTCATATGTTTCTGATTCACTTTCAGAAGTATCTCCTTCAGGTGTAAGAAATACAAATGTTTGTTTATGATTCGGATAATTAGATTCAATTATCTCTCTATATCTCATAAGTTGATTTGAATGTTCTTTTGATAATACCTTATTTTCAATACAAACAACAACATTTTCAAGAACAATTAAAATATCAATATTTTTCCATTCTCTTTGAATTGTAACTTTAGTTAAATCTATCCCTTCTACATCAACTTGGTCAATATTTCCGAATTTATCCGATGAGAAAACTTCTCTCAAAAAACGTTTAAGGAAGATATCACCAAGTTTGTGGGATTCATTTGGGTCTAATAACCAAGAGAGAAAATTAGAGTGTCTAATCTCATTTTTGGAAATACGAAGAATTTGGAAAATGTTTGGATTCTTTAATCCCAAATCCAATTTATCAAAGTCTTCGTCCTTAAGAAGTTTATCGTAAAGTGATTTTAAATTTTCTATTTCCATTACCCTCTTAATTGATTTAATAACTCTGGTCTTGAAATAAACATACGAATCATCTTTTCTTTAAACTCTTTCTTTTCAAAAAACTCATACAGTTTAGTACTTGTATCGAGTGTCTTTATGTTCTTGTTTTCATAAATTTCTTTAATCCTATCTCTTTTGTTAGAATCAGTATTATTTGAATTGACTACATTCTTAAAGTTTTCATCGTTTACTATTTCTTTCATCAGTTTTTTCGAACTTTCTTCTGTTCCCTCTGGAAGTTTACCATAGTATTCATTGATTTCATTGATGATTTCTGAAAGTAAATCAACTTCTTCTTCATCTCTCCCTTTACCATCACCATATTCATTTGGGTCAAAGATGGTGTTCTCATCTTCAAGGGAAATATTTAATTTTCCTTTAATATCAAGATTAAGTGATTCCAAATCAACTAAATCAGATACATCAATCCTTTCGTTACCATCTATTGGAAACTTCTTTCTTAAATATTCAAAGAAAATATAATGTTTCTCTAATTCAATATTGTCAAATTGATGAACCATTGATATATATCCATACAACTTACAATAGTTAGAAAATTGTGTCCTTGACGAATCTCTATCTTCATCACTAAGTTCACTCCATCTTTCTAAAACAACATTTAAAGTAGGTTGTAATTGAGAATCATCTCTATTTTTAGAAAAGAAAATATTATTCCAATCTTCAATCTCTTGTGGAGTAAATAAATGATAGTTTCTTATCTTATCTAATATATCATAAACCAAATTCGGGTCTGTATCTTCAGATAAAATAGTTGTTTGATAAAAATTCTGAAATGATTCTTGTATAGTTTCAACCTTGTTTACAAAATCTAAAACGAATGTACTTTTCTTACCTCTTGTTTTTCTATTTAATCTAGAAAGTGTTTGTACACATTGAACTCCATTTATTGGTTTATCTATAAACATAGAGTGAAGTAGTGGTTCATCAAACCCAGTTTGAAACTTATTACAAACAATTAAAACTCTGTATAAAGGGTTTTTAAAACCAGTAGGGATATCTTTACTATCAAACCCATTCTCTTTATTTAATGAGTGTTCTGTTACCTTCTCTCCATTGTATTGTTGTTCTCCACTAAACCCAACAACACACTTAATTTTATTATGTAAACCTTTATCTTTTAATTGTTTGTTCATCTCCATAAAGAACTTTACAGAATCTTTAATTGAACGAACTATTACCATTCCTTTTCCTCTTCCTTCAATAGATTTAACAGTTGTATTGAGAAGGTGGTCGATTATTATACCACATTTCCTTGTTATGGTTTCTGGGTTAGAATCTACCCATTTAATCAACTCTTTCTTTCCTCTACTTTCAGGTAATTCTACATCCTCTCCTTTCCCCTTAAGTTTAAACCATCTTTTTACTGGTGTAAATGATTTCAAAACATCTAATGTAAATCCTTCACCAATGGATTGTTTCATAGTGTAAGTATGGAAAGGTCTCTTTTGAGTTGTTCCTTCAACTGGTGTTCCAAAAACCTCAAGAGTTTGTGGTTTAGGTGTTCCAGTAAACCCAAAGAATGAGATGTGATTTTGTTTTTGACGAGATTTCATTTCAGAACGAATCTTAGATATCTCTTCGTTCACTATATCATCTGTAACTTCAACCTCATCTTCAAGATTTAGTGAAAGTGTTTTGTTAAGATTCTTAGTTCCTTTTCCACCTTGAGACGAATGAACCTCATCAACAATTACTCCAAAACTCATCCCACTTAATTCTTTCATTCTATTTACTACAACAGAGAATTTTTGAATGGTAGTTACAATAATATTTTTACCCGATGAAAGTGATTTTCTCAATTGTTCTGAGTTCTTATCTATCTGTTGAACTACTCCTTGAACTTGTTGTAAACTTGTGATTGTATCTTGAAGTTGTTTATCTAAAACCTTTCTATCAGTAATTACAATAATTGAATCAAACACCCTGTCTTTTCCATTATTCTTAAAAAGGTTCGTTAACATAAATGATAACCACCCAATAGAATATGATTTACCTGAACCTGTGGTGTGTTGTACTAAATAATTAGTACCCTCACCATCCTTAAGAACTTGAGATTTCAATTTTCTAATTACTTCTAATTGGTGATATCTTGGAAAGATAAGTACTGGTTTCTTCTTCTCAATTACTTTCTTTTTTTCATCACTCCATAGGTAATCTGAAGAATTAGTAAATAAAACAAAGTTTTCAATAATATCTAACAGAGATGTTGGAGTAAGAACTTCTTTCCACAGGTAATCTACCTTAAACCCTTCACTCTTAGTTTCTAAGTTATTTAGAGTTTTATTGAAGGGTAAAAAGAATGTGTCTTTTCCATCCAATTTAGTGGTCATATTTACCTTATCGTTATCAACACTAAAGTGACAAATACATCTTTGAAATTTTAATAAAGGTTCTCCTTTAGGGTTTCTATCAAAACGGTATTGTTTATCAGAATTATCAATGTTTTGACCTGTTAACTGATTCTTCAACTCAATGGTTAGAATCGGAATACCATTGATAAAAATTACAATATCAATAGAGTTGTTATTATGTGGTGAGTAGTGAAGTTGACGAACTAAAAGAAACTTATTTTTTAAATATTTATCCTTTCTGTATTTTTCATTTAATGTACTGTTAGATTGAAAATAGAGAGTTTTAATATTACCACCATGAACATCATTAAATCCTTTTCTAAGAACATGGATTAAACCTTTATTATCTATCTCTTTATTTAATCTTTTTATTATGTTTTTATGAGTATTCTCACCATACTTTTTTTGAAGTGTATCGTAAGTTTCTTTCTGTGTTTCCTTTAGGAACTCTATAAACTCATCACCTACAACACATGACTCTTTATCATACCAAGTATCATCTCTTTGGTGAACCTTAGAATGGAATTGTAATCCATCATCTAAAAGAGAATTGAGTTCTCTTTCAATATGTTCTTCGTATCGTTTTTCTGTTGGTACTCTTACCATAATTAAACTACTTTTCGTTTACCAGTTACTACTTCAGAGATAAGGGATTGACGATACTCTTTAAGGAGTTCTATTCTCTTTTCTTCAATGGAAATTGTTTTATCAATCTTTTGAGTTTTTTCATCTAAATACTCAACTATTTGTTGTTGGTCATAAAGAGTCGGAATAACGAACAATAAGTTTTTAATTAAATTGATTGTCAATCTTGTTATACCCGAACCCCTAACGTGGGAATACATTTGGTCAATATTCAATCCCGACAACAAGTAATACAAACCATACTCTGGGTTAATTTTCTTACTAAACCTAATTAAACCAATTGATGAAAGAATTACATATTCATTGAATTCTCCTACAACCAAACCTCTTCCAATTGTTCCGTCTTTTGTAATCAGAACATCTCCTTTTTTTGGTTTACAACCATTTCTCTCTAACTCCGAGAATGATTCTTCTGAAATTTTTGAACAAGAATCAAAATCGATATCGTTACTTTTCGAAACATTACTTACGGTTACGTATAATTTACCCGAGTCTTGAATTTCTGGTGAGTGATGTGAACCATCTGTTACTTTATTAGAGAGGAACATTATTTTTGAAACTGACCAAGTTTTAGGTATCTCCCCAATCCATTCAACACCACTATCCTTCATCTCCACATTAGGATTCAAACCTTTGGTTACTACTTCATTGATAAGTGAGGTTCTTTTCTCTTTTAATAGTTCAATCTTTTGTTGGGTTTTTTCAATCAGAGAATCAATAAGTGAGGTTTTCTTATCTAAGAACGATACAATTTGTTTTTGTTCGTTATGAGGAGGTAGGACAACACGAACATTATTGAATACGTCTCTACCAATTATTTGTCTTGTTGTTCCTTTACACTCGGATGAAAATTGGTTTAATATAGAATGATGGTTGATTAAGTATTTCTTGAAATAGTGAAATACTGGTTTTTTTGTTTTGTATCTGAGAATATGGTAAGAGTAAACAATATCATCTTCATCAAAATCAATTAAAGATGAATATCCCAAATCTTCATGTGTTTCAGAACTTGGAATAAATACCATATCACCTCGTTCAAGTTTATGTTCCTCAAATTTCGATTGGGGGGTGGTTACTCTCATGTATTCTTTATCTCCTGTTTGAATTGGGTAATATCTTCTTCTTTTAATTAAATCAGTATAGTTTACCATTCTAACAGGAGTTTCATTTTCCTTTGATTTTTTATCAATTCCACTGGATGAGAAAGTTCCTAACATTCCTAAACGAATACACTCCCATTCTGAAGGAATATCACCAATCCATTGAACTCCTGAATCCTTATATGAATCGTATCTCTTCATCAATCCATTATTAGTTTAAGTAAGTTTTCAGATTCTTTTTTTAACTCTAATAAATTTTGAGAAATATCATCCGATGAACGAAGTGGTTTGTATTGATAGAAGTATTTGGTAAAGTTGATTTCATATCCCACCTTACTTTTATTAAAATCAATCCATGAGTTTGGAAGATGAGGTTCAACCTCAATATTAAAATACTCTTCAATATCATCTGATAAAGGAACTCTCTCGGAATCTCTAAGTTTAGTATCAGGTTTTGGTTTTCCTTTTTTATCTATTACTACTTCACCATTCTCAACCTTTGGTTGTTCTATAGTAATCTTAGTATATCCAAAGTATTCATTGTCAAAAATCTTTGAGTATTCATTTTCTTCAAAGTTCTGATAAGTTTGAAGAAGTTGTTCTCTTTGGGAATCATCAATAAACTTTCGTTTACTTCCCAATGATTTTTTCATTGATTTGTAGAATGATGAACCATCAATCAGTTGAACTTTCCCTTTTCGTTGAGGTTTCTTTTTATTGGTAACTATCCATATGTAAGTTGAAATACCCGTATTGAAAAAGATTTGGTCTGGTAAAGAAACTACACTCTCTAACCAATCGTTTTCTATAATCCATTTTCTGATTTCAGATTCACCTGAACCACTATCTCCAGTAAAGAGAGGTGAACCATTGAATACAATTCCTATTCTTGAACCTTGTGTTTCCATTTTAGAAATCAGGTGTTGTAAGAAAAGAAGAGAACCATCAGATACTCTTGGAGTTCCTACTGAAAATCTTCCACCATATTCTTCAGATTCATTTTTAATTTGTTTTTGTTCTGATTTCCAACTCACACCAAATGGTGGATTGGTAATCATATAATCAAACTTTCTATTACCCTCTGAGTGTTGGTCATTAGTTAAAGTAGAACCTAATTTGATATGGTCTGGTTCTTCATCGGTAATTAAAAAATCAGATTTACAAATAGAGTAGGTCTGTGGATTGAGTTCTTGTCCAAATAAGTTAATATCAACTTCTTTATTGATATTTTCATGTACCCAATCTTTTCCAATGGTTAACATTCCACCAGTTCCACAACAAGGGTCATAAACAGAGATTATTTTGTTTGGGTCTGATAGTTTTTCTTTGTCAGAGGAGAATACCAATGAAACTAACAGATTTACTACATCTCTTGGGGTGTAGTGTTCTCCACTTGTTTCATTACTCATTTCAGAAAACTTTCTTAGGAGTTCCTCAAAAATGTTACCCATCACATGATTATCTATATTAGATGGGTGTAAATCAACATCTGTAAACTTTTCTACAAGTAGATATAATTTATTGTTGGATTCTAACTTATCTATGTGTTTCTGTAAACCAAAGTTTTTGATTATGTCTTGAACATTCGTAGAGAACGAACTTAGATAATCATAGAAGTTTTCAGAAAGTTTATTAGGTTCATCTTTTAACCTTCTCAAATCATATCTTGAGTAATTTGAAAACTTTAAATTCAGTTTTGAATGGATGATTTTAGAGGTGTCATCAAATTTATCTTTATACTCTTGGTGAACCTTGATAATATCATCTTTCTTTCCTTCAAGAACACAGTCTAATCTTCTTAGAACTACAAAAGGAAGAATTACATCTCCATATTCATGTTGTTTAAATAATCCTCTCAGAACATCGTCACAGACATTCCAAATAAATGATGATATTTCGTTGTGGTTTGACATATATTTTACTCAGTTATAGATTTGTAAATTACGGGATTTTTTATGATTTAACAATACTTAAGTTCATGGTTCTAACCCTATATAAAACCTATTTCCGTTTCTCTTCAATTCGTTTTCTTTTTAATTGTAACATAATGGAACACACCGAATACCCTGTTATTCCTTGGATTTTAAGTATAATTGTTGTATTTTTGAATTCAATATTAAAGTACAACAGTTATGAAAGTTAAATACAACAGAACCTCAACGATACAACAAGAAGGAAAACGATTCGATTTAGATAAGAACGAATACGATTTAACTCTATTTGATAAAGGTGTAAGTGGAAAGATTCCATTTTCTGAAAGAATTGAAGGTAATAAACTAACTCAGTTAGTAAACGAAGGTAAAGTTTCTGAAGTAGTTGTAGAAGAACTCAGTAGATTAGGTAGAAATACCATTGATACCCTTACTACTCTAAAATTCTTTGAAGATAACGGAGTGAATGTAGTTGTAAAGAGTATGGGAAATCTTCAATCTATGGTAAATGAGAAGAAGAATCCAATTTGGAATCTAATCACATCAGTAATGAGTTCACTTTATGAATTGGAAAGAGAAAACATATTGGAAAGAACTGAGATGGGTAGAAAGATGTATGTGATGAATGGTGGTAAGTTGGGAAGAAAGGTAGGAACTACAGAAAACCGAAGTGATTTCTTAAAGAAAGAGAAAACTCAAAAGATAGTTTCACTATTAGAGAAAGGTAAATCAGTAAGAGATATTAGTGGAAGATTAGGTGTATCAACTAAAACTGTGGTAAAAGTTAGAAAATATATTGATACTAATGGTGTGTTAGTGTAACCCCTCCCAATAGAGTTACATTTTAAGTACAACTGTACTAAAATCACTATATTTTTGATACCTTTGGAATATTCAGGATTAAAAATGTAACCCCTTATGGTAAAACAACAAAATTTAGGTATTTTATTAAGAGTTTCATCTGATGTTCAACAAACCGATGGTGGTGGGTTGGATGTACAAAAAAAGATGGGATTAGAGATGAGTAAACAATTAGGTTTAAAACCAATCATCTTCAATGAAGGTTCTCAAAGTTCATTTCAAATCGAATTAGAAGAAAGAATCATTTTAGTTGAACTTTTAGATGAAATCACAAAAGGAAACATCAAAAACATTTGGGTATTTAATCCCGATAGATTGGGAAGAAGTACACAAAGTTGGTGGAGTATATACAAAGTTCTTTTAGATAATGGTGTAAATGTATATGTAGGAAGTTCAACCAAACCATATAATTTAGATTATCCTATTGATGAATTTCAAATGGGAATTCTATCATTAGTTTCTCAATATGATAATAAACTCAGAAGAATGAGAAGTGTAATGGGTAAACGAAACTCATTAAAGAATGGGAACACTTTTGTTGGTGGAACTAAACCTTTTGGATATGATGTGAAGAATAAAAAGTTGGTTATTAATAAAGAAGAATCTGAGTGTGTTAAGAAGGTTTACAAAATGTATAGAGATGGTAAATCAACAATGGAAATTAAAACCTACTTAGATATTAAAACTGAATTTGAACCTAAGAGAAGTAAGAGTGGGTGGAACTTAGGAACAATTCAAAAAATGTTAGGAAGTACACTCTATAAAGGAGTTCAGAAGTGGGAATGGAAGGAATTGGTAAGTGGAAAACAAAAAATTGTAGATACAATTCTTTTAAAAACACCTAAAGTAATTCCAAATAAATTATGGGATGAAGTTCAACATAAACTATTGGAGAATTTAAGAGTTAGAAGTAATGAAAAAACCTACCATTCTCTATTAGATAATATAATCTATTGTAAAAGTTGTGGGGTTAAGTTAAGTAGTAGAGAGGGTGTAAGTAATCCACTATATAGTTGTAGAAGTGTTGAATACAAATGGAAGAACAACTCTAAATGGGGTAACAAACACCTCAACTGTACACTAAAAAAGAGTTTAAGGATTCAATCAACTGATTCTGAAATTTTGAATCATATTATTTCAATAATTAAAGAATCTAAAAGGGTTAGAGAGAATTTTAAAGTAAAAACACTCTCCCCAAAATTCGATGAAGTTAAAAACATCAAAAAAGAAAAGGATAAAAGGATAAAGTACATCAAAGAAAAGAATAAGACATATAAGGGTTACTCTGATAATGTTATTGATATAGAAGTCGATATTCTAACCAATAAGATTGATAGGGATAAGGGTAAAAAAATGATAACTAAAATCTCTGATATGATGAATGAAGTAAGTTCAGATATTAATAGATTAGAGAGGGAACTTACTATATATGAGAATTCCACTCATTGGATGGATTGGTTAAATCAAATGTATTTAGAGATAGATAGTGTTCAGAGTTATGATTTAGATAAAAAACAAAAGTTTTTGAATGATTACATAAATAAAATTGATGTTGAATATCTTCCTAAAATTCAATCTCATAAGTTTGATTTTGAGTTTAAGTACCCCATAGTTGAGGATAAACTTATTAATAATGGTTTAGATAAAAGTGGGAAAAGAAAGTATCAAATTGATAAGGGATTAAATACCTCCTCAATAACATTAATGATACCAAACAATCATAAATCTAAACTTTCAGAAAGTGAGAAGGATGAACTCAATAGAGTTATATCTAAATTTAGAGTTGAGGATTCTTTATCTTTGAATGAAATTAGTAAAAGGTTAAATGATAAAGGTTATCGTACTTTAACTAATAAATTGTGGAATAAAAGTACCCTCTCCCTTTACATAAAAAGAATGAAGGTTGATGTGGGAAAGTAACGAGGGGTTACAACTTTGAACACAGTAGAAAACTTCATCACAGTAGAGTAATTGTAAGGAACCGTTATTCTTACCCCTATTCATTCACCGTAAAGTTCACAATATCAATTACCACCACTAAATTGTGGGATTCAAATTATAGTGAATATCAAGAGTATTTGTATAAACGTATTTGTCAATATAAAGAGGATTTTCTTACCCCTATGGGTTACAGAAAGATTTCTAAAATATTCAATTATGAGGGATTAAAAACCCCTCGAAATACAGAATTTACCAACTCAAAAGTATATTCTATGTACAAAAAAGGTAAAATTAGAGAGGAAAGAATTAATAGAGAGGATATAGTATTGGTATCTCACCCTATAATAAATATAATTAAGTAGTTGTATTTTTGTTTAATATGTTATGAATCAGAACCTTATTAACAGTTTTAATTTCAATTAATCAAATTTACTCTAAAGAAATTAATTTGATTGTAATAGGGATTTAGTTTTTTATATACTGAAATGAATTGAACCAAATCTCAGAATAGATTATAGTAAATTTGAATTATGAGAAAACCAAGGGGTTATTGGAAAAATATTGAAAATGTAAAAAAAGAACTTAAACCATTAATTGAAAGGTTAGGTAGATTTCCTTCAAATAATGAGATGGTGAAAGAAATTGGAAGTTCTTTACCAAAATACATAATGAAATATCACGGAGGAATCCTTCATTTATCTCACGAAATGGGATTAAAAAATTATGATGAAACCATAGGAAGAAGGACACAAGGAACTTGGAAAAAGGAAGATGTAGTAGATATATTTCTAAAGATTTTAAAAAAAAATAAACTAAATCATTTTCCATCAAGAAATGATTTAAAAGAAATGGGAGAAGATATTTATGTAGGTATAACACAAACATTTAAAACCTACAAAAACTTTAAAACCCACATAAGAAGTTTAGGTTTTGAAATTTCTAATAAACCAAAACAAGTTTATTGGGATTCGAATAGAATCAGTCAAGAATTAACTAAAATAATAAATAACCTTGGATACTTCCCTTCCAATTCTGAATTGGACAAACAAGGATTATCAACTTTACGAAGATTACTTTCGGAAAACCCCAGTTTAAAAGAACCTTTTCTAAAAAAGTATTCTACAAAACCAAGAAAATATACTTCACCAAAAGAGAGTGGTTATTGGTTAAAAGAGGAGAATATAAGAAAGGAAACACTTAAAGTTTATTCAAGGTTCGGAAGAATACCACCTACAAAAGAATTAATTGAACTTGGGTATGGAAGTTTACATCAACATATTTCAAAACTTGACAATGATTTTCTTGAAAAAGTAGATTATTTTAATGATTCAAGTTTATTAATTACCAAAGATGGAGATAGAGTTAGAAGTAATTACGAATTGTTATTTGATAATTTTCTTTCATACAACAATATAAAACACGAAACAGAGGGTTTAATATCGGAAGATAATAATGTGGGATATTTATATGATTTTAAACTTTTTCTTAATACAACTATTGTTTATGTTGAAGTTTGGGGATACACAAGAGAAAGAACAGATTTTGAAAAAGAATATGTAAAAAAGAGATTAAAAAAAGAGAAAGTATACCAACAATTGGGTTTAAAATTAATAGGAATAGATGGAGAAAAAGTTTTCTCAAAAACTTTTAAGGAAATTTATTCTGAATTTGAAAAATTAATTCAAAAATTCCTTCCAAACTTTATTTCAGAACCTTTAGATATAAATTATTTTTTAGGAGGTTCAAAATATTCCATTAATACAATTGTTGAAGAACTCAAATTAATTATCAAGAACAATAATGGTTTTTTCCCTTCAACCACTCAATTAAAAGAATTAAAAGAATTGAAAGGAGGAGAGGGTTTAATCTCTATGATTCAAAAATATGGAGGTGTTGATACTTTTAAAACAATATTAAAAACAGATATTAAACCACAAGAATCTAAATGGGATATTGATTTACTTAAAAAAGAGATTCATAAACTTACCAAACTAAAATATATACCTTCTTATTCAGATTTAGAAAAGATGAAAAGATTGGATATTCTTGGTGGGATTCACAGAAACGGAGGGTTTAAAAAAGTATCAGAAAAATTAAATATTCCATCTAAATCAGAATTCTTAAAAATCTATCCAAAAGATTATCATGGAAAATGGACTAAAGAAAAAATAGAAAAGGAGGTTAAAGAAATAATTAATAGGATTGGAAAATTCCCTCAAGAAAAGGATTTAACAAAATTAGGAAGAAGGGATTTATATAGTGGTATCAAAAGAATTTGTGGAGGAATGAAGAAATTTAGAAAGGAAATGGGATACTGATTTAATTTAATTCTTAGGAAGAACTTGATAATGGAGTAAGATTAATGGTTCCTCAGGATTATTCAGTTACAGTGGAGTAAGGCTTTCCAACACAAATATTTGAACCCATTAATGAAGAAAGGGAAACAATATTAATTAAGGATTCTAAAAGTGACTACTTCAACTCGGTTAAAAACACTTACTAGTTTAGTAAGTATTTATCAGGATTACAATTCGGGTTGTTAGAGCTATTAATAAATTCATCACAACTTTTAAAGATTTCTAGACCATCCACAGGAATTCCCTCTAAACAATCATTTAATCCTTTAACAATTCCTTTAAAGTTAGATTTATTAATAGTAAGTTTTAACCCGTCATCAATTTTCCATTTTGGAGTTTCTTTCTCTTCCCAATCGTATAAATCTACCCTGACCATTTGTGTGTCTTGTATTTTTAATTCAATGTCTATTCTATCATCATCTTCAGAAAAACTGACTACATCAAACATATCTCCATCATTAGTAATGACTCCTCCGTTTGGTTTCAACCAATAATCGTACAAATTAACTTTATCTCCATCATAATTGAAATGTAAAAACACTTTTCGTGTATTTGACTTTTTGTATCCTGTACCATAAGTGACAGACGATGTTGAAATTTCACTTGTATAAACTTCACCTCTATACTCAGAAGGTATGTTGTTAGAACAACTTACAAATAGAAATAGTAAAAGTGTGATGGTAAATAAATTAATGTGTTTCTGATAAATTTTCATATAATATTACTTTAAAATTCTTCCTAGAAAGGTATCCCTCCAAACGTTAACACTCGTTAGTCTATTAATTAATGTTAATACAATTGAACAAATTATTATCATTATGAGACAAAAACCATAGAGGTCGTCAAAAAAGCCAAAAAAATTCCCAACTGTTGGTCTACTCGAACCCATTAACATGAGTAATGATAAAACAATTATTCTAAACTAAATAAATCATCTACTTTACATTCTAATTCTTTAGAAAGTTTCAAACACAATAGTATTGAGGGATGAAATCTGTTATTTTCAATGGAATTGATTGTTTGTCTAGAAACACCTATTTTTTTTGAAATATCTTCTTGTGTATATCCAGACTTTGTTCGGTATAACTTTAAATTGTTTTTCATGATTTATAGTGTTTGTAAAGTCTGACCTTAAATATTAAATTAAATAAGAGTATTATTAAAAATAAGTTAAACACTAGTACATACATATAGTTAAGATTGTACACTAAAAAGGTGGATATAATTATGAACCCAAAACTAATAAAGAGAGATAAGGATAAACTTTCTAATCTAATTCTTGAAATTAATTCGTCTTCTATTTTTTCTTTACTAAAAGAGTTTGCTAATCCGGAAATAATAATCAATAAAGTAAAAATTTCATCCCCTAAACCATTTTCTATCCACCCAAACCCTGTTCTTTCTGATCCAATCCACTCATATGAAAAAATTGAAAAAACGTTGACAACAAACACATCTTGTATTCTGTCAGTTAACAACAAAAATAATCCGATTGGTATTGATAGATAAAAAATCACACCACTGATTTTTTTAAACTTATTACTAAATAAATAACTCATATTATAATTTTTAAATTTTATCAAATGTAAAGTATTTTTTACATAATGACAAAAAAACTTTACATTTTTTGAATAATTGAAATTAAAGTTATTTAAAAGGGTTAAGAATGTCTCTCTATAGAATGATCTCATAAAGGCTGATCACGACTCTCAAGACAATTTATTAAGTGGCTGATTTTCAATTAAATAAACTTAAAAAAGTATCTATAAAGAGATTATCCAAGGGTGTAATTAATAATATTTGTAGATAAATTTAAGAATTATTAAATTTTTAATGCTTAAATTTGATATTACTATAACCATACGATATTAAACAATCTAAATTTATGAAAACAATTTTAAAGACTTTAGTCTTACTTTTCTGTGTTGCATCTTTTGCACAAACAACAGTGAAAGGAACTGTCAACGATGCCAGTGGATTACCATTACCAGGTGCTAACATTATTGTAGTTGGAACATCAACAGGGGTCGTTACAGACTTTGATGGTAACTTTACTTTAAACGTTAGCCAAAACCCTCCATTCTCAATTCAAGTGAGTAGTGTAGGTTTTGAAACACTTTCACAAGAAATTACAAAGAACAACGAAACATTAGCAATCACTCTTAATGAAGGAAGTTTCCTTGATGAGGTTGTTATTTCTGCGTCTCGAACACCCGAACGTATTTTTGAATCTCCTGTAACAGTAGAGCGTTTTGGAATTAAAGACATCAAGACTTCTGCATCTGCTGATTTTTATGGCGGTTTAGAAAACTTGAAAGGGGTGGATGTGAACACTAACAGTTTAACATTTAAATCTGTAAACACGCGTGGTTTTGCAACTTTTGCAAACAATCGTTTTATGCAGCTTGTTGATGGAATGGACAATTCAACTCCAGCACTTAACTTCCCTATCGGAAACTTAGTAGGGATGATTGAAACTGACGTTCAAAGTGTTGAATTACTTCCAGGAGCATCGTCTGCACTTTATGGAGCCAATGCTTTTAACGGGATCTTATTTATGACTAGTAAAAATCCATTCGATAGTGATGGGATCAGTACGAGTTTAAAAAGAGGTATTACTTCTCAAGAATCTGCAGGAGACAATACTTACACCGATTTTGGAATTCGAGTGGCTCACAAATTCAGCGAAAAATTTGCTGCCAAAGCCAACTTTGGATGGTTGAAGGGAACTGACTGGGCTGCAACAAGTGAAGTTGATAGCGATATGATTGGCGGCACAAGAGCAAACAACTTAAATTACAACGGAATTAATGTCTATGGAGATGAAGTTTCTACTGGGATTAAAGAAGTTGCAGTAGCACTAGAAGCTTTAGGTATCTTACCTGCAGGCGCGAACGCCCTAGTACCAAACGTAGCTGTGAGTAGAACAGGTTACAACGAAAGAGATTTAACAAACTACAATGCAGAAAGTATCAAAGCGGATTGGGGTCTCTATTACAGACCTTTTGAAAATGACTTTGAGATTTCATACGTTGGTAAAGTAGGAACAGGTTCTACTATATACCAAGGAATCAACCGATATGCGATTAACAACTTTTTTCAAGAACAGCATAAATTAGAGGTCAAAAATGATAACTTCTTTGTTAGAGGATATGTTGTTTCAGATAACGCTGGAGATTCTTATGATATGGTCTTTACAGGGATTAATATCAACAGAGCATGGAAAGACGATGTAACATGGTTTGGTGAATATGCTGGAACTTATGTACAGTCTACTTTAGGTGGTGCAACAGATGCACAAGCCCATGCTGCTGCAAGAACTGTTGCTGATACGGGTCGATTCTTACCTGGTTCTGATGACTTTCAAAATGCATTCAACACAAGCGTTAATGATCCAGACTTGACTACAGGATCTAAATTTCAGGATGCTTCTAAATACTACCATGCAGATGCTAACTATAATTTCGCTCATTTAATTGATGCTGTTGACATCCAAGTAGGAGGGTCGTTTAGACAATACAGCTTAAATTCTTCTGGAACAATTTATACAGATTACGATGGTGCCATCAACTACTCTGAATTTGGGGTTTATACACAACTTCAAAAAGAATTGGAATTGAGCGCTGATGCAAAATTAAAATTTACAGGGTCGGTTCGTTATGACAAATCAGAATTTTTCGATGGCTTCTTTTCACCAAGATTGTCTGCTGGTTTAACCATAAACAGAAACCATAACATCAGACTTTCTGGACAAACTGGTTTTAGAAATCCAACCACACAAGATTTATTTATTGGTCTGGATGCAGGACGTGCCCTACTTGTAGGATCTGCGCCTAACAACTTAGACCGTTATTCAAATGTGTTTGATGTTTCTCAAACAGGTCAAGCTGCTTTTGGACAACCAAGTTCAATCACTCAAACAGGTTCTGCTGCTTACAACAATTCTTATACAGCTACTTCAGTGGGAATGTTAGGAGTTACTGGAAATCCAGCTGATTTAGTAGTTGCAAATCCAGACGTCGTGAAACCAGAACAAGTGACCGCATTTGAAATAGGATACCGTGGTAAATTTGACAATTTAATTGTTGATTTGAGTGCCTACCACAATTCATATAAAGACTTTATTTCGACAGAAATTGTAGTTGCTCCTTTATATGGAGTTGCAGGAGATGGTGGACTTTCAGTTGCTTCTATTGCCAATGGCGATTATACAGCCTACAGTGCCTACACAAACTCAAGAGCTGGGATTACATCCTATGGAGCTTCTATTGGATTGTCAACAAAAGTGTTTGGTGACTTTGACTTAAGCGGTAACTATACCTACGCTAAAATGGAAGAAGATAATAACTTTCCTGATTTCAATACAAACTTTAATACTCCAGAACATAAATTCAAGGCTTCTTTTGGAAATACAGCCTTATTTGAAAACTTTGGATTTAACGTGGCATACAGATTTAGTGATGACTACTTCTGGGAAGCATCATTTGGAAATGGTGTCGTAGAAGAATTCCATACCGTAGATGCACAAATCAACTATGCTGTACCAAGTATTAAATCAACGTTCAAAGCAGGTGCTACCAATTTATTAGGAACTGAATACAATATGGCATTTGGAACTGGAAACATTGGATCAATTTACTTCCTATCTTGGACTATTAACAACTAATAATTAAAACTATGAAACATATAAAATATATATTACTTAGTGCTGTAGTTCTTGGATTTACGGCATGTAATGACGTAGAAGACGTCCTTGAAGCTAATGGAGAAACCACAGAAACAACCATGCTTCCAGAACTAAATGCAGGAGATTTAGATTTCTCAACATATGTTGCTTTAGGGGCTTCCTATACAGCGGGGTATTCTGATGGAGCTGTATTCAAAGCGGCGCAAGAAAAATCGTTTCCTAAACTATTAGCAACAAAATTTGCTGCAGTTGGCGGAGGTGATTTTAAACAACCGTTAAGAAACGATAATACTGGTGGAATGTTACTAAATGGTGTGGTTTCAAGTGCATATCGCTTGATATTTAACGGCGCAGCCCCACAACGGTTAAATGATTTCCTAACATCAAATGGATTACCTGTACCACCAATAACAACGGATGCATCTGAAGTAATTGAAGGTCCATTTAATAATATGGGCGTACCAGGTGCGAAAAGTTATACTATAAACTACCCAGGATATGGTACATTAGATCCTGATTTTGGACGTATGGCATCTTCACCAGGAGCAACTATATTAGGAGATGCAACTTCTCAAAACCCAACATTTTTTACAGTGTTTGGAGTTGGAGGAAATGATGTTCTAAGTTATGCTTACACTGGTGGTATTGCTACAGATCAGACTGGAAATCCAGATCCAAGTACTTATAGTCCTATAGACATTACTGCACCAGCAGTATTTAACGCATCTTATGACGCAATAGTGAGTCAGTTAACCGCAAATGGTGCTAAAGGTGCCCTTGGTAATTTACCTTATGTAACTGTTATGCCGTTTTTCACTACCGTTCCAAATAATGCTTTAGTTCTTGATGCTACTCAAGCAGCCGGATTAACAGGAGTTTTCCAAGCAGTTAGCGGAATTTTTCTACAAGGGGCGATACTTCAGGGTGTTCCTGCTGAAACAGCACAAGCTTTAGCAGCTCAATATCTAATCGAATTCAACGAAGGTCCAAACAGATGGATCATTGATGTGCCTGTTACGCAAACTAATCCATTAGGATTTAGACAAATGACTGAAGACGAATTAGTGTTGTTAACAATTGATCAAGCCGCATTAGCTGAACAGGGCTATGGGTCTGTAGCTTTAACGGATGATGTACTCCAAGTTCTTGGCATTCTTCAAGCAGGAGGGACTCCTACTCAAGCACAAGCTGGTTTAGTATTAGCTTCGGTAAATGGAATCGATGATGGTTATGTTTTAGATAGCGATGAACTTGCAAGTATCAAAAACGCAACAGATGCTTATAATTCTAAGGTAGGGGAACTAGCATCAGAAAATGGTCTCGCCTTAGTAGATTTTAAGGGGCTTATTGATCAAGGAGCTACAGGATTAACTTCTGGAGATTTCACGTTAACTACAGCGTTAGTCACAGGAGGTCTTTTTGGTTTAGATGGAATTCACTTAACTTCTAGAGGCTATGCATTCATGGCTAATGAATTTATGAAAGCATTAGACAGCACTTATGACACTAACTTTGAAGCTTCAGGGAATTTATTAGATATCGGAGAATATCCAACTAATTACTCCCCGATGTTGCCATAAAAAAATAAACAAAACATTAAAAACGCCTTCATTCCGAACCTTCGGATGGAGGCGTTTTTTTATGCATAAAAAGCTTCAAAAACAACTTTTATTTTAAATTAAATCTCCTATCTTTGCAGCGCGAAAACCATGTGTTTTCCACATCATTTTTAGATAAAAATATAAACAATAAAGTAATGTCAAAAGTTACAGGTAAAGTTGCTCAAATTGTAGGTCCAGTGATCGATGTCGAATTCGCATCTGGAGCAGACCTTCCAAAAATTTACGATTCCTTAGAAATCAACAGAGCTGATGGGTCTATTTTGGTCCTTGAAGTTCAATCACATATTGGTGAAAACTCCGTGCGTACCATTGCCATGGATTCATCGGATGGGTTGAGTCGTGGAACCGAAGTCAATGCCACGGGCGCACCAATTCAGGTGCCTGTTGGAGACGACGTCTATGGTCGTTTATTTAATGTTATTGGCGATGCTATTGACGGTTTAGGAGATTTACCTAAAGCTGGCGATGCTGGATTGCCAATTCACAGAAAAGCACCAAAATTTGAAGAGCTTTCGACTTCTACTGAAGTTTTATTTACTGGAATCAAAGTCATCGATTTAATTGAGCCGTATGCAAAAGGAGGTAAAATTGGATTATTTGGTGGTGCTGGAGTAGGTAAAACAGTATTGATACAAGAACTGATTAACAATATTGCCAAAGGCCATGGTGGTCTTTCGGTATTTGCCGGGGTTGGAGAACGTACTCGTGAAGGAAATGATTTACTTCGTGAAATGTTGGAGTCTGGTATTATAAAATATGGAGATGACTTTATGCACTCCATGGAAGAAGGTGGATGGGATCTTCAAAAGGTTGATAAATCAATCATGAAAGAATCCAAAGCAACCTTTGTTTTTGGACAAATGAACGAACCACCAGGAGCACGTGCACGTGTCGCCTTATCTGGATTGACAATTGCGGAATACTTTCGTGATGGTGCTGGAGATGGTCAAGGAAAAGATGTATTATTCTTTGTAGATAATATTTTCCGATTCACACAAGCCGGTTCTGAAGTGTCTGCACTTCTAGGACGTATGCCTTCTGCGGTAGGATACCAACCTACACTAGCAACCGAAATGGGAGCCATGCAAGAGCGTATTACTTCAACTAAAAAAGGATCTATTACATCTGTACAAGCGGTTTACGTACCTGCAGATGATTTAACAGATCCTGCACCAGCAACAACCTTTGCTCACTTAGATGCAACAACCGTATTATCTCGTAAAATTGCCGAACTTGGAATCTATCCAGCGGTAGACCCTTTAGATTCTACATCACGAATTTTGACAGCAGATATTCTAGGAGATGAGCATTATGACTGTGCACAACGTGTCAAAGAGTTGTTACAACGCTACAAAGAACTACAAGATATTATTGCCATTCTTGGAATGGAAGAATTATCAGAAGAAGATAAATTAGCTGTTGGTCGCGCACGTCGTGTACAACGTTTCTTATCACAACCCTTCCACGTAGCTGAGCAATTTACAGGTTTAAAAGGTGTTTTGGTTGATATTAAAGAAACGATTAAAGGCTTTAATATGATTATGGATGGTGAATTAGATCGTCTTCCAGAAGCAGCCTTTAACCTTAAAGGAACGATTGAAGAAGCGATTGAAGCTGGTGACAAAATGTTAGCTGAAGCCTAAAAAATAAACTATGTATTTAGAAATTGTAACTCCAGAAGCAACCATATTCAAAGGGGAAGTAAACAGTGTTTCTGTCCCTGGTGTGAATGGTGATTTTGAAATGCTAAACAATCACGCTGCAATAGTATCCATCCTTAAAAAAGGATTTGTAAAAATAAATGGAGAACTTAAGCTTGATGATTCAAACAAAACACTTTTTGAACAAAAAGGAAAGGGCTATTGGTTTGCCATTGATTCTGGAGCGATTGAAATGAACGCTAATAAAATTATCATATTAGCCGACTAACAATTCCTGATTTTAAAAAATTGAAAGCTCAAACGTCTGTTTGGGCTTTTTTTATTTTCCTGGGAATTTAGATTTTCGTTTTTCTAAAAAAGCAGTCGTTCCTTCTTCAAAATCCTCAGTATCAAAACAGTTTCCAAATTCAGATATTTCGACGTCATAACCGTTTACGCCATCTTTATAATTAGCGTTAATAGCTTTGATGGCAGCAGAAATGGCTAAACAAGAATTTGATTTAATTTTATCTGCTAATGCATAGCACTTTGACAACAACTCCTCTTGAGGAACCACATGATTTACAAGACCATAAGCGAGGGCTGTTGTGGCATCAATCATGCTGGCTGTCATGGTCAACTCCATAGCGCGCCCCTTGCCTATAAGCTGCGCCAACCGTTGCGTTCCACCATAACCCGGAATCAATCCTAAAGACACTTCTGGCAAGCCCATACGGGCATTGGTACTCGCCAGTCGGAAATGTGCAGACATGGCCAATTCCAATCCACCACCAAGTGCAAATCCATTAACCGCAGCAATTACTGGCGTTGATAAATTTTCAACAAAATCAAATAATAAGTCCTGACCTTCTTTTGACAATGCAGCACCCTCTTCTGAATCATAATTTGCAAACTCACTGATATCAGCTCCTGCAACAAAAGCCTTTTCACCACTGCCGGTAATGATAATGACTTTGGTGTCAGTATCAATATCTGCGGATTTAAAAGCGGTGTGCAATTCAAAAATAGTAGTGCTGTTTAAAGCGTTTAGCTTTGTGGGTCTGTTGATTGTAATGGTTGTTATACCATCACTAAAATCACTTAAAATCGTGTTATACTTCATCTGTAAAATGTTTAGGGAAACGCACTGTAAATTGACTTCCTTTATCAATAATAGACGAGAAGCTAATACTACCGTTATACGTATCAATCATATTTTTTATCATTGGTAAGCCCAGTCCCATACCACTTGTTTTGGTCGTAAACTTGGGTTCAAAAATTCTATCTTCAATTTCTTTTGTAATCCCACTACCGTTATCGTTAACCTCTATCACAACGTCGGTATGGTCAGAATATAAGTGGATACTAATCTGAGCAGGGCGTTTTTCTGGAATGGATTGGACAGCATTCTTTACTAAATTTGTGATAATTCGAATCAATTGAGACCGGTCAAAATTAGCAATGATTTCAGATTCTTCTGAAATAAATTTAATGTCACTTTCTGGGAAAATATCGAGAGCCAACTCCACTACTTCAACTACATTTAAAACTTCAAGTTTTTGAGCAGGCATTTTCGCAAAATCTGAAAAGGCAGAAGCAATAGAACTCATGGTATCTATTTGTTGGATTAACGTTTTGGTATATTCATCTACTTTTTTGTCAATACTTGGGTCTTGTGGATCAAATTTACGCTGAAAACTTTGGACACTTAAACGCATAGGGGTCAACGGGTTTTTGATTTCATGAGCCACTTGTTTTGCCATTTCACGCCACGCTTGTTCTCTCTCGCTCGTTGCTAATTTCTTAACACTCTCTTCCAATTCGTCTATCATACTGTTATAGGATTCTACCAAAGCAGAAACCTCTAAGCTAGCGCCCTTAAGTTCAATTTTTTGATTGCGCTTTTCTAAACGCGTACCTTTCATTTTTTCTCGAATCGTTTGAAGTGATTTTGTAATATATTTAGACACAAAATATGCGAAAGCAATAGCAACTAAAATCATGATGATATACGCATAACTCAAACGAAGAAGAAACGCTTTAAGTTCACCATAATTTAAAGAGTCGTCGTCAAAATAAGGTACATTTAATACACCAAGAGGTTTGGCGTTATTATCTGAAAATATCATATATGAAGATCTATAATCTTCTCCAAAGCGTTTGATTTTTTCAACAAAACGTTTAGAAACACTTTGGTTGAGTTTATTTAAAATTTCGGGGGATAGCTGTGTTTCAATGGTATTGTTTTCGAAATTTGGTTTCGACATCTTAATCAAGTCCCCATTTAAATCATAGAGATTAAAATTCACATTGTGGATGTTAGCAATCTCGTATATTTTATCTTTAAATATTAGAGGCAAGTTTTCTGTTTTAACCTCCCAAGTTGTTTCTTTTAAAACATAATTTATACTCGAAATAAGTTGAGCTTCCTTTCGTTCCAAACGCAAACGATGATAATCTTGAGATTGCTCGCTATATTGATAGATTGTTACTCCCGCAATAAGTATGGATGCAACTACAACCAACATAATCATATAAATAAAAATACGAGAGCTTAAAGACAACTTACGTTTTGCCATAAAAATAGACTTTTGTTAAATATAGAAAAAAAACACGGACCTCACTTAATGATTACTCGGAACGTGTACGTTTGTATAATTTAATCCCTAACATTAAAAGAACAGCCAGCCCAACGAGCCCCAACATTCCGTAAGCCATATTAAGGGTGTTTTTTAATAAAACTAAAAACACAACTGCAAAAAGAATAATAGTAGCCCCTTCGTTCCAAATACGCATAAAATTAGAGGAGTATTTAATTTGATCTTTTTGAAGTTCCTTGAAAATAAGATGGGTTTTGATGTGGTACATAATGAGTAATACTACAAACGCTAGCTTTGCATGCATCCAAGACTGCTCAAACCAATAGGGCGCTAAGACTAGAAGCCATATACCAAACAAAATAGCCAGAATTGCAGAAGGCCATGTAATAATATACCACAGTCGTTTAGCCATTAGCTTCAGTTGTGTTCCTAAAATTTCTTTGTCGGGAGATGCTTTTTGAGACGCTTCAATATGATAGATGAAAATGCGAGGAATATAAAACAACCCAGCAAACCATGTGATTACAAAAATCAAGTGAAGCGATTTTATGTAGTTATAATAGTCCATAATTATGTTTTAGAAATTAATTTTGTCTTGACTTCTTTATATAAAATAAATGCGGTTACTAGTGTAGACAACACATCCGAAACTGGAAACGCCATCCAAACCCCGAGTTCGCCATACCATAAAGGTAGTATAAAAATAAGAGGAATAAAGAAAAACCCTTGTCTAGACAGGGTCAGTAAAAGAGCAGGAACTGCTTTGCCGACAGCCTGAAAATACGCGGACCCAATCAGTTGAACCGCTATAATAGGAGTGGCTGCAAAGACCCAACGCATCGCAGTAGGGGTTTTTTCAATGACCAAAGGATCCGTGGTAAACATCCGCGTGATCAGTTCTGGAAATCCAATCAATAATACAAAAATAATAGACGCCATCGCTATGGCATATGTAGTCGCAATCCTAATGGTTTGCTTGACACGGTCGTAATTATGAGCCCCATAGTTATAACCCGCAATAGGCACAAACCCTTGAGTAATTCCAAAAATCGGGAACAATGCGAACATCAACATTCGGGATACAATCGCATAAGAAGTCACAGAAGTTTCACCACCAAAATCAAATAAAATGTTATTCATTAACAGATACGTAATACTTACAATCGCTTGTCGAGAAAGCGTTACGAGTCCTAAATTACTGATTTCAGATACAATTGATTTTTGCAATCTAAAATGTGGTAACGAGATTTTCATTTCAGAATTCTTAGAAATAAAAAACCAAAAAATAAACGCAAAACAAAGAACATAAGATCCTGTGGTAGCCCAAGCAGCTCCCATCATTCCCAAGTCCATAATATTTATAAAAAGGACATCAAGTAATAAATTTGAAACCGATGGAATCATCATGGCATACATCGCAAATTTGGGTTTGCCTTCGGCTCTAATCACCGTATTCCCCATCATAGATAGTGCTAAAAAAGGAACGCCATAGAGTACAATTCGATAGTATATTTTTGCAGGTTCAAAAATAGTCCCCTTACCTCCAAAAGCTGGTATAATCCCGTCGATAAAGTACAATCCAAAAAACACAAGTACAACCGTCAATAGCAAGGTCATTGTAATTTGATTTCCAAACGTCTTGAATGCTTTAGGCACCTGTTTTGCTCCGAGTGCTCTCGAAATAATAGAAGACCCCCCGATCCCGATTGACATTCCTAAAGCAGCAATAAAAAAGGAAACAGGTAATACAACATTAATAGCTGCAATGGCTTGCGAACCAATCCAATGACCCACAAAAATAGTATCCACTAAAATATTAAGCGACATGACTAAAATCCCAATAGATGCTGGAACCGCCTGTTTGATTAATAATTTACCTATGGTCTGAGTGCCAAAGTCGTGTGAATTGGATTTGTGCATGCAGTCCTAATTTATTTTGAAGCCCATTCTGTAACCCATTTAGCAAGAAGCGATACCCAAGCAGGATCGTCATTCAAACAAGGAATGGTTGTAAAATCTTTTCCACCAACTTCATGAAATATTTCTTCTCCTTCCATAGCGATTTCTTCAAGTGTTTCAAGGCAATCACTTACAAAAGCGGGAGTTGCAATGGCCATAGACTTAGTCCCTTCTTTGCCTAAACGCTCAATGGTTCTGTCGGTATAAGGTTGTAACCATGGATCAAATCCTAAACGCGATTGAAACGAAGTTGAATAGACCGCATCCTCAAGCCCTAATTCTTCACCCACAAGACGGGTAACCTCGAGGCACTGGTGTTTGTAGCAATAAGCATGTGCGTCAGATGGTGTAATACAACAGGACTTATCAATCTTACAATGAGACTTGGTGATGTCACTTTTACGGATGTGGCGTTCTGGAATTCCGTGATAAGAAAATAATAAATGTTCGTATGTTTTTCCTTTTAAAGACTCCTTAATTGTATTGGATAAGACTTTAATATACTCCGGATTATTGTAAAACGGAGGTAAATCAGAAAGTGTCAATTGCGGAAAGTGTTCGTCTCTTAATTCCTTTGCAAGCACCAAAATTGTTTCAGTGGTTGCCATCGCATATTGTGGATATAAAGGAACAATTAAAACCTCATCGACTCCTTGATCGACTAGTTTTTGAAGCCCATCTTTAATAGTCATACTTCCATAACGCATGGCGAGCGCTATGGGCATTTCGACTTCTTGTTTTAGTTTATGTTCTAAACGCTCTGATAAAACGATGAGAGGAGATCCTTCTTCCCACCATATTTTTTTATAGGCTTTCGCCGATATTTTAGGGCGTGTGTTTAAAATGATGCCCTTCACCAAAAGCGTTCGCGCCCACAAAGGAACATCGATCACACGTTCGTCCATTAAAAATTCGCCTAAATATTTTTTTACATCTTTTGGAGTTGGACTGTCAGGAGATCCTAGGTTTACTAATAAAACACCTTTCATATAATTATTGTTTTTTTGTCTGATACATGCGGTTCGCTATTAATCAATTTCGTTGGTTGATAAAATCTGGAACTTGCATGTTTCACATTGGTTAATTTAGAGATTGAATGTATTTTTTGGGAGTAGTCCCATATTGTTTTTTAAATGCTGAAATGAAATGACTGGCGGTACTGTAGCCAACTTTAAGTCCAACTTCATTGACGTTATGAGCGCCTGATTCTAGTAATTTACGTGCAAGCTCCATCTTATAATCAAATAAAAAACCATAAACCGTCGTGCCATAAATTTGCTTAAACCCCTCTTTCAGTTTCTTTAGGCTTAAATCTATTTCAACAGCCAAGGCCGTTAAGGTTGGCGGCTCAGAAAGTCGACTAATTATAATGTCTTTTGCTTGCCTAATTTTAACCACATTGGAATCATCGACCAAAAAAGGACATTGCTCAATGTTTACTTCTTCTCCCCTGTTAAAATACAGACTCAATAACTCATATGCTTTCCCTTTAAAGTATAAAGACTTAATAGTTGAATTTAAATTATAATTAATAAGTTGGTTTAAGACGATGGCCATGGATGGAGAAATATGACCGTCTTTATAATATTTTTTATCTTGATTGTCCTCGCTTAAAAATGTAATATAATCCGCCTCGTGTGAAAATAAGCCATGAAATTTTTTAATCGAAATTAATAACGATACCACCCAAGTAGTCGGATCAACTTCTAAATGAATAGGCAAGTCTCTTTGGGGGTTGTAAAGTAATAATGAATTTTCTTCAGAAATGTTAAGGCTGTAAGTGCCATTGTTAAACACAAACTTACACTGCCCTTTCAAACAAAAGTGAAATTGGATAAACGAGCTATCTATTTCCTTTTCAAGGAGTTGAACCTCGGAAGTTTCGTTCTGATACGTCATAACGATAAATCCAGTCTCAACAGCCGTTTCTAAAAAAGATCCTTGAGCGATATTTTTTGGATGAGTATGTGAGCTTTCTAAGGAGTCTTTATTTAGATTCATTATAAATAAAAATTAAGATTTGTGTTCGTTTTCATCTGCAAAAATAAGAATTTTATCAAAAATAACTAAATAATAGATGCAAACCTCTAAACGACATATAAAGTTCTTCTAGCGTTATTTTTTACAAATCAAAGCTATTATTTTTGTCATGATATATTTTCCCAAAACAATAATGGAGCAATTCAACAAATCTGCAAGTACCTATTTCTATGTAATTGGCCTCAGCTATAAAAAGGCAGATGCTAAAATGCGTGGAGAATTTAGTTTAGACCAAGCCGCTAAAACAAATTTATTGTTGCAAGCCAAAGCAAGCGGTATTGAAAGTTTAGTCGCAACCTCAACCTGTAACCGTACCGAAATATATGGATTTGCCAGGCATCCATTTGAACTTATTAAATTACTTTGTGACAATACTCAAGGCACCGTTGAAGAGTTTCAAACTGTAGCTTATGTTTATAAAAACAGTGACGCAATTCAACACATGTTTAAGGTGGGTGCAGGATTAGACAGTCAGATTTTAGGAGATTTTGAAATTATTAGCCAACTCAAACTAAGCGCTAAAGTCTCTAAAAAACATCAATTACTTAATGCCTATCTAGAACGTTTGATCAATGCGGTGATTCAAGCAAGTAAACGCATAAAAACAGAAACAGAGTTATCGTCAGGAGCGACCTCCGTCTCTTTTGCATCTGTACATTATATCAAAAAAACCGTCGATGAAATTTCATCCAAAAATATCTTACTTTTTGGAACTGGAAAAATTGGACGAAACACGTGTGAAAACCTTATAAAGCACACAAAAAACGAACACATTACGTTGATTAATCGAACACGTGACAGAGCAGATAAGGTAGCAGGAAAGTTTAAACTTTTAGTAAAAGATTACAGTCAACTGCAAGAAGAAATTGGCAATACCGATATTTTAATCGTCGCTACTGGAGCACAAAACCCAACAATCGACAAACATTTAATTCAAAATAAAAAACCTTTACTTATTCTCGACTTGTCCATTCCTAAAAACGTGAATGAAAACGTGATGGATCTGCCATTGGTCAACTTGGTTCATTTGGATCATTTATCACAAATGACCGACGAAACATTAGAAAAAAGAAAGGTATATATTCCGATTGCTGAAAGTATAATTAGTGACATTCAAGCAGAATTTGAGGCATGGGTGGACAACAGAAAATTTGCGCCCACAATCAAAGCACTAAAGGAGAAATTACAAGTATTTGCCACTGCTGAAGTGGATACCCAACGAAAAAAAATAAATGAATTTAATGAAGCGCAAGCGGAATTAATCAGTGCCAACCTAGTTCAAAAAATAACCAACCACTTTGCTCACCACTTGAAAGACGAAACAATCTCTACAAATGAAAGTCTCGAACTCATCAAACAGGTGTTTCAATTAGATTCCAAAACACATGTCTAAAATTATTCGAATCGGTACACGTGATAGTGCACTTGCACTTTGGCAAGCCAAAACCGTACAATCACAACTCCAACATTTAGGGCATGAATGCGTGTTAGTTCCTGTAAAATCTACAGGGGACTTGGTCTTAAATAAACCTATTTATGAACTCGGAATTACAGGTGTTTTTACCCGTACTTTAGATATTGCATTGTTAAACGAAGAGATTGATATTGCAGTCCATTCTTTAAAAGATGTCCCTACCGTAATGCCTGAAGGTATTGTTCAAGCGGCCGTTTTGAAACGTGGTAACATCAGAGACACACTCGTTTTTAAAACCAATGAAGAGTTTTTAGCACAGAAAGATGCCGTAATTGCAACCGGAAGTTTACGTCGAAAAGCTCAATGGCTCAACCGCTATCCTACACACAGTATTGTCGGCATAAGAGGCAATGTAAATACCCGTCTCGAAAAATTAGAAAACAGCGATTGGAATGGAGCCATCTTTGCGGCAGCCGGCTTAGGGCGTCTTGAGTTAACCCCCGAAGATTCTGTGAATTTGGAATGGATGGTCCCTGCACCGGCACAAGGGGCAGTGATGATTGCATCCCTAAAATCGAATGTTGAAGCAATAGAAGCATGTGCACCACTAAATCATGAAGAAACAGATATATCGACAAAAATTGAACGTGAATTTTTAAATAAATTAGAAGGCGGTTGTAGCGCACCCATTGGTGCCCTCGCTTATGTAAAAGAAGAAGAAGTTCATTTCCATGGAATTGTTTTAAGTCCCGACGGAACCAAAAAAATTGAAGCCAAACGCACAGCAAAACTTGGTGAACACCACACTCTTGTTGATGATTGTGTTGAATTTATTTTGAGTCGTGGCGGGAAGACACTGATAGGCACTACAGCAATAGACAATGGTCCAACTACTATTTTTTCATCAAAATTATTAAGCCGAGGACAAAAAGATTTATTTAACAACGCTCTTAAAGTCGAAAGCTCTGACTTTATAAAAACCGCTGCCAATAGAATCAAGCCCGTCTTTTTAAAAGCTACACATAAAAATGTGGTTATTACGAGTAAAAATGGCGTAGAAGCCCTCTTAAACAACTGTCCTGCTGAAGACTTAAATTTTGAAACGATTTATTGTGTTGGAAGACGTACCAAACGTCTGATTGAACAGAAAATTGGTCCTGTCAAACATTCAGAAAAAAACGCTAAGGCATTGGCAAAATATCTGGTAGAATTTATTGAAGGTTCTGAAGTGACCTATTTTTGTAGTGACATTCGAATGGATGATCTGCCTACTATTTTAGAAGAAAGCAATATTAAAGTTCAAGAAATTGAAGCTTACAGCACCAAACTAGAAGCCCCTAAGTTGGGAAAATCTATAGAGGGTGTTATGTTTTATAGCCCTTCTACAATTCAAAGTTTTTTACAAAAAAACACTCCGGAATGTATCGCATATTGTATCGGAGAAAGTACAGCCAAGGAAGCAAAAAAATATTTTAAAGATGTACGCGTAGCGAAAATTCCTACAGTAGAAAGTGTCATCGAACTTGTGAATCAAAATTATATTTAAACATTATGATTAAAAACGATTTATTTTTAAAAGCATTAAGAGGCGAAACTGTAGAACGTCCACCGGTTTGGATGATGCGTCAGGCTGGGCGTTACTTACCAGAATTCATCGCCATTAGAGAAAAATACGATTTTTTTACACGCTGTCGAACTCCAGAGCTTGCCAGTGAAATTACGGTTCAACCGATCCGACGCTATGGAATGGACGCCGCAATTTTGTTTTGCGACATCCTCGTAATTCCACAAGCAATGAATATTGAGGTTGAAATGAAACCCAATTTTGGACCTTATTTGCCAAATCCTGTGCGAACACAAAGAGATGTTGACAATGTCATTGTACCCGATGTGACCGTAGAATTGGACTATGTATATCAAGCCATCAAAGCAACCAAAGAATTGTTAAATGACGATATTCCATTAATTGGTTTTGCTGGATCGCCATGGACTATTTTATGTTACTGCGTACAAGGACAAGGAAGTAAAAACTTTGATAAAGCCAAGGAGTTTTGTTTTACAAACCCAATGGCTGCACATCAACTACTACAAAAAATTACAGATACGACGATTGCGTATCTTAAAGAAAAAGTAAAAGCAGGTGTCAATGCAGTACAAATATTTGATTCGTGGGGTGGCATGCTTTCACCAACTGATTATCAAGAATTTTCATGGCAATATATCAATCAAATTATTGAAGCACTAAAAGATGATGCCCCTGTCATTGCTTTTGGAAAAGGATGCTGGTTTGCTTTGGGTGAGATGGCGAAATCAAACGCTTCAGCCTTGGGGATTGACTGGACCTGTTCGGCTAGAAATGCCCGCTACTTAACCGGTGGTAATATGACACTTCAAGGGAATTTTGACCCTTCTAGATTGTTATCCCCCCCTGCCGAAATCAAAAAAATGGTGCACCAAATGATTAATGAATTTGGAAAAGACAAGTACATTGTAAATCTAGGACATGGAATTTTACCAAACATTCCTGTGGATCATGCAAAAGCCTTTATTGATGCTGTAAAAGAATATCGTTCATAACCCCCCTAAATCTATTATAATGAAAGATCTATTTTATAATTACATCGAAAACTTACAAGACAGCATCACTTCAAAACTCGAAGAAATTGATGGCAGTGCATCCTTCAAAGAAGATATTTGGAAACGTCCCGAAGGCGGTGGCGGACGCACACGAGTGATTGAAAATGGCGCAGTCTTCGAAAAAGGTGGTGTTAATATTTCAGGAGTTCATGGCAAGTTGCCAGCCTCCATGCAAGCTTACTTTAAAGTTGGAGATGTCGATTTTTTTGCATGTGGATTGAGTTTAGTCTTACATCCAAAAAATCCAATGGCACCCACGGTTCATGCAAATTGGCGTTATTTTGAAATGTACAACGAGCAAGGAGATATCATCGATCAATGGTTTGGTGGTGGACAAGATTTAACTCCCTATTATCTGTTTGAAGACGATGCCATCCATTTTCATGAAATTTGTAAAAACGCCTGTGACGCACACAATCCTGATTTTTATACAACCTATAAAGAACGTTGTGACGACTATTTTCACAACAGTCATCGGAACGAAGCAAGAGGAATCGGCGGACTGTTTTTTGATTATTGCAAATCCACAGACAGCATGAGTATGGAGCAGTGGTTTGATTTTGTAACAGAAGTAGGCGATAGCTTTTTAGAAGCCTATGTCCCTATTTTAGAAAAAAGAATCCATTTACCTTATACCCCTGAAGAACGCACCTGGCAAGAAATTAGAAGAGGACGCTATGTGGAATTTAATTTAGTTCATGACAAAGGCACCCTTTTTGGGCTTAAAACAAATGGAAGAATCGAAAGTATTTTAATGAGTCTACCCCCACATGTACAGTGGGTGTATGACCACCACCCAAAACCGAACAGCAGAGAAGAACAATTAATGCGGGTGTTAAAAGCCCCTAAAAACTGGGTTTAATTATGTATCCAATCAAAAGAAATAGACGCTTACGATCCAATGAATCGATCCGTAGTTTAGTAAGAGAAACCATTCTTTCACCAAATGATTTTTTAGTCCCTTTATTTGTTGTAGAAGGCAAAGGCATCAAGGATGAAATCCCTTCCATGCCCAACTACTTTAGATTTAGTTTGGACACCCTTGAAGCAGAAGTAAAACTACTTTGGAGTTTAGGATTAAAGTCCGTTCTTGTATTTGTGAAAGTGGCAGACGCTCTCAAAGATAATAAAGGTACGGAAGCCTTAAACTCTAACGGCTTAATGCAACGTGCTGTAAAAACCATCAAAAATGTCTGTCCTGAAATGTTGGTCATGACCGATGTAGCTCTAGATCCATATTCAATCTATGGACACGATGGAGTTGTTTCAGACGGGATGATCCAAAATGATGATACCGTAGAAATTTTAACCGGAATGAGTTTGTCTCATATTGAAGCCGGAGCTGATTTTGTAGCGCCAAGTGACATGATGGATGGTCGAATTTCAAGCATTCGTGAAGCCTTTGAAAATGACGGCTATGTAGATGGTGGGATTATGAGTTACAGTGCTAAATATGCATCTTCTTTTTATGGACCTTTTCGAGATGCTTTAGATTCTGCTCCTGTGGATTCTAAAAATATACCTAAAGACAAAAAAACCTATCAAATGGATTATGCAAACCGTTTTGAAGCATTGAGGGAAACTGAAATGGACATTGACGAAGGTGCAGACATTGTAATGGTTAAGCCAGGCTTGGCTTATTTGGACATTCTTCGAGAAATTAAAAACGAATTTGATGTGCCTGTGGCTGCTTATCAAGTGAGTGGCGAATATGCCATGATCAAAGCTGCAAGCGAAAAAGGCTGGCTCAATCACGATGCCGCAATGCTAGAAACAACCATAGCTTTTAAGCGTGCGGGAGCAGATATTATTGCAAGTTATTTTGCTAAAGACGTCGTAAAGCTCATAAGCTAGCGCATTCCTTAATTTCACTAAAATTAGTTATTTGTTGTTTTCTATTTAGGTTTTTACTAGCTTTACGAAGCCCTTAATTATCTATTATGAAAAAAGTAATACTATTTGTAGTGTGGATCCTCCCTATATTTTCCTGTGTCAAAACAGACTTCGTAAACGATCGTGTGGATCCTAAAATCTTCATATCTAATCCGCTGTTAGAATTAAAAAAAAATGGTGCAAGCCATCAATTTCAGGTTAACTACTTTAATTATGTTGGAAAAGAGATTGAAAATCCAAATGTTAGCTGGACCAGCAATAATCCTTCTGTATTAGCAATTACTGAAGATGGAATCGCTTCAGGGTTAGAATTTGGAACAGCAACCGTTACCGCCACTCTTATTACTTCAGAAGAGGATCTGACAATTACCAATAAAGACGATGTGATGGTATCTATGTCTACTTTAACAGAATCCATAGAGTTTATTGGAACTATTGTTTCCACAAGCAACTATTTACTAAAAGGAAGTTACGCATTGAAGGTCCACGAAAATAATACCCTTAGACTTTCTCTTGGGAATGATTACGAAGCCTCCACAAGTTTGCCAGGACTTTATATCTATCTTGGAAACAATCCAACTTCAATTGCAGATGCCTATGAAATTGGTCCTGTAACTGTTTTCCAAGGAGCACATTTTTACAACTTACCATCCACAATCAGTATTTATGATTACAGCTACATATTATACTGGTGCAAACCCTTTGGCGTAAAAGTCGGTGAAGGTCAAATACAGTAAAATCAAAAAAATGAAAAAAACAATCCTACTAAGTGTCCTGTTCATATTAAGTTTTCAATTTTTTTGCCATGCACAATGGTTAGAAAAAAAAGGAAATGGCTATTTTAAACTGAGTGCTTGGTCGCTTGAAGCAGATCAACACTATACCAATTCCGGAAAGATTGATCCCAATGCCACGCGTGGTGTTTTTAATTTAAACCTATATGGAAAATATGGGCTTTCCGATAACTGGGATATTATTGCATACATCCCTTTTTATGTGAAATCCTATCAGAACCATCAAGTGTCTCAAATCACTAACGAGACTCTTATAAACGGTGAAGAATTTAATAGTTTTGGAGATATGGATTTAGGGATTGAATATCGCTTATTCAAAAAATCTAAATACGCTTTTTCTACGACGCTCACCTTAGGGATTCCTGCTGGGAATAGTAAAGGGGGCAGCGATGGAAGTTATCAAACAGGAGATGGAGAATTCAACCAACTACTTAGATTTAATGCAGGCACATCCTTTTCACTCTTTAAACACTCCTTTTATGCAAAAAGCCATATAGGGTTTAATAATAAAACTAAAAATTATTCAGATGAAATCAGGGCTGGACTCGAAGTAGGCACTGGTTTTTTTGACAGTAGATTGTTACTGTTACTGCGTTCAAATATGGTGAAATCTTTGAAAAACGGCTCCCTAAATGCCTCTAATAGCAATGGGAGCATTTTTGCAAACAACGTGGAATATATAAGTATTGGAGGCGAGGTCGCTTGGAAATTAACAAAAAAAATAGGGATTGGGCTGGGCTACAGTTCTGCAATTTCTGGAAAAGTAATTTATGCAGCACCAAGTTATAACGCCGGAATCTTTTATCTACTTAAATAAGAAGTATAGAGTATCGTTTTTATATTTATATTTACAGTGAACTAAACACACATTAATGAAAAAGTTTGTAACACGACTATTTATTCTCATTGCAGTGCTAGTCGCTGTACTTTATATTACAGATACCGACTACCTCTTAAAAGCTGTGCGCACTATATATGCTAAAGGATACACCACAGCATTTTTAGAAGACTATAAAGAATTTGACAATGCAGTGGTTAAAAATGATATGCCAGAGCCGTGGCCGGTTCATGAAGCTTATAACAGCGTCCAAGAAACAGATGCCTTAATCGATTATCATAAATCTACAGGTACTATCGCTTATGTAATTATAAAAAATGACAGTGTTTGGTTTGAAAACTATTACGATGGATTTGATAAAAACTCTAAAAGCAATTCATTTTCAATGGCCAAGAGTTATGTGTCAGGTCTTTTAGGAAAGGCGATTAGCGATGGATACATTAAAAGTTTAGACGAACCGGTAGGAACATTCTTCCCTGAGTTTAGTGAAGGTTTAGCCGCTCAAATGACCGTAGGAGATTTATCGTCTATGGCATCAGGAACCAATTGGGTAGAAAAATATTATTCGCCACTGTCCATTACAACACGCGCCTATTTTGACGATGATTTAGAGAAAGTAATTTTAGGACTCAAAGTAGTAGATGAGCCTGGAAAATCTTATAAATACTCAAGTGGAGATACGCAGTTATTGGCGATGGTTATAGAAAAAGCAACCGGGAAAAAACTATACGATTATCTTACTGAAAGTTTCTGGATGCCCTTGGGAAGCGAAAATCAAACGCTCTGGCAAGTCGATAGCGAGTCTCATGATTTGGTAAAAGCCTACTGTTGTATTGCGAGTAATGCAAAAGACTTTGCGCGTTTTGGAAAACTCTATAAAGACCATGGGAAATGGAATGGCAAACAAGTCCTCGATTCTACATTTATTGCAAAATCTTTAACCCCTCGCTTTCCAGAAAGCCCACAATATGGGTATGGATGGTGGCTTCAAAAACGAGCCGATAAGTCCTTTTTTATGATGCGTGGACACCTAGGACAATATGTAATTGTAGAGCCAACGGACAATGTGATTATTATTAGGCTCGGGCATCAAAAATCTCCGGATGCTGATACCCAAATTTTCTCTGATGATATTTCAGTTTACATCGAAGAAGCTTATAAAATGTTATCTCATGCTCCAAAAACTCAACCTTGAAAATCTACTATTTTTAGACATTGAAACGGTTCCTGAAACCGCTCAATTTTCGGATCTCTCACAAGACAAACAACTGCTTTGGGAGCAGAAATCAAAATACCAACGCAAAGAAGATTACAGTCCTGAAGCATTTTATGATCGAGCTGGCATTTGGTCCGAATTTGGAAAAATTGTCTGTATCTCTGTTGGCTATTTTACCGTTGTAAATTCTGAACGACGATTCAGAGTCACCTCATTTTATGGAGAAGAACACGCCCTTCTTTTAGAGTTTAAAACCCTTATTGAAACGCATTTTTCAAAGCCTAAACATTTACTCTGCGCACATAATGGAAAAGAATTTGACTTTCCTTACATCGCACGAAGAATGATTATCCACAATATCACACTGCCCTTAAAACTAAATTTATTTGGCAAAAAACCATGGGAAGTACCACACCTAGACACACTAGAATTATGGAAATTTGGAGATTATAAACATTATACTTCTCTAAAATTATTGACCAGTGTTTTGGGCATTCCTTCTCCAAAAGATGACATTGATGGCAGTGAAATATTTCGAGTATATTATGAAGAAAATGATATTGAACGAATTGTAACTTATTGCCAAAAGGACACGATTGCTGTGGCACAAATTATTTTAAGACTTCGAGGAGAAGCCTTATTAGAAACGGATGAAATTGCTTATATTTAAGCAATGGAGCAAACAGCTGTTTTAAACATTCAAAATCTTCGCGTTGCCTTTAAATCCAATACAGGTTTAAATGAAGTACTGCATGGCATCTCCTACGATCTATTTGCAAACGAAATTCTTGGTATTGTAGGCGAATCTGGGAGCGGTAAATCCGTAGCATCACTGGCTATTATGGGTTTGTTACCCCCCAAAAAAAGTGTGATTAGTAGTGGTGAAATTCAATTTAAAAATGAAGATCTACTGCAATATACCCCGAAAGAAATGGAGACACTTCGCGGTCAAAAAATAGCCATGATTTTTCAAGAGCCCATGAGTGCTTTAAACCCTTCCATGACATGTGGAGTTCAAGTAGAAGAGATTTTGTTGCAACACACGCCCTTATCAAAAAAGGAAGTAAAAGACGAAGTGATACGTTTGTTTAATGATGTGAAAATCCCTACCCCTAACACTGCATTTAAAAAATATCCCCATGAAATATCTGGAGGCCAACAACAGCGTGTAATGATTGCTATGGCAATTGCTTGTAAGCCTGATATTCTGATTGCAGACGAGCCCACGACAGCCTTAGATGTGACAGTTCAAAAAGACATTATAGCACTTCTGAAAACACTGCAAGAAGAATACAAAATGAGCGTGATTTTTATCAGTCATGATTTGGCTTTAGTCTCTGAAATTGCAGACCGAATCCTAGTGATGTATAAAGGAAACATTATTGAAAGTGGTGATACAAAATCAGTTTTTAAAACACCTAAAGAAGACTATACAAAAGCACTCATAGGTGCACGGCCAACGCTAAAATCACGCTTAAAACAACTCCCCACCATCAGTGATTTTTTATCTAATACCATTTCTAAAAGTATCATTTCCAAAAGTGAACGGGCTGCGAAACATAAAGAGATTTATAGCCACTCACCCCTGTTAGAAGTTATTAATCTTGAGAAAGAGTATTTTTCAAAAGCCTCTTTTTTTGGAACAAGAACTGCTTTCAAGGCAGTAGATGCTGTAAGTTTTAAAGTCTATTCTGGAGAAACAATGGGTCTCGTGGGAGAATCTGGATGTGGGAAATCAACCCTAGGGAAAGCCATTTTACAACTCGATAAAGCCACGGCTGGCACCCTAAACTACAAAGGAAATGACATTACAAATCTCAACAAAAAAGAATTGCGTTCATTGCGCAAAGAAATTCAGATAATCTTTCAGGATCCCTATGCATCACTCAACCCACGACTGACGGTTGGGAAAGCCATTATGGAGCCCATGAAAGTACACAAGCTATTTTCATCTGATAAAGAACGGAAAGCAAAAACTTTAGAAATTTTAGAAAAAGTTGGTTTAGAAGCTTCACATTTTGAGCGGTATCCCCATGAGTTTTCTGGAGGCCAACGGCAACGGATTGGAATTGCAAGAACCATCGCTGTACAACCAAAGTTAATTATATGTGACGAATCCGTGTCTGCACTCGATATTTCGGTACAAGCACAAGTGCTGAATTTATTAAATACTCTAAAAGACGATTACGGATTTACCTATATTTTCATCTCTCATGATTTGGCCGTAGTGAAGTTTATGTCAGACCAATTGATGGTGATGAACAAAGGAAAAATAGAAGAGCTCGGCGAGGCAGATTCGATTTATGAATCACCTCAGAAGGCATATACCAAAACACTGATAGAAGCAATCCCAAAAGGGCTTTAAATTTATAAAAATGCCAACACTAAAAGTTAATAGTAAAAAAGATGTCTTATTTCAAATTTTCACACTTGGAATGATTGGGTTTTTTATTGGTATTGTTACAAGCGAACTCTTTTCTGGGAATACAATAACAGGAGAAATGATTTGGAGCTACTTTTTGATGCTGCTTGTTTCTGGATTTCTTTTGTGGTGCTATTACGGCACATACTATGAGCTTACTCAAACACATTTAAAATATAACTGTGGTCCCATTAAAGGGCATATCGAAATTAAAGAAATCCGAGAAATTATAAAAGACAAAACACTTTGGGTGGGTTTAAAACCTGCAACCGCCAGAAAGGGTTTGATTATAAAATATAGAAAGTTTGATGAAATTTATATTAGCCCTGAAATAAATGATGAATTCATAAGTCACATTTTAGCAATAAACAACACTATAAAAATAACGACGCAATCTAAAGGGAACGTATCGTAAATCCTACAACACCATTTCTGGAACAATTCCATCAACAATAAGATGTCCTTCTGTCGCTTGTTGAATCGTTTCTACAGAAATTCCTGGTGCACGTTCTAAGAGTTTAAAACCCTCTTTTGTGACTTCTAAAACCGCTAAATTAGTGACGATTTTCTTAACACACCCAACACCTGTAAGTGGTAATGAACAGCGCTTTAAAAGTTTAGACTCTCCTTTTTTATTGGTGTGCATCATGGCTACAATAATATTTTCAGCACTAGCAACTAAGTCCATTGCGCCTCCCATGCCTTTGACCATGTACCCTGGGATTTTCCAATTGGCAATGTCTCCATTTTCTGAAACTTCCATGGCCCCTAAAATTGTGAGGTGCACATGCTTGCCACGAATCATAGAAAAACTGGTAGCAGAATCAAAAAAACTAGCCCCATCTAGAGTGGTAATCGTTTGTTTTCCTGCGTTTATAAGATCGGCATCCTCTTCCCCTTCAAAAGGAAAAGGCCCCATTCCTAGAACGCCATTTTCACTTTGAAATTCAACTTCAATATCCTCACGAACAAAGTTGGCAACAAGGGTTGGAATCCCAATGCCTAGATTCACATAATATCCATTTTGGACTTCTTGAGCAATACGTTTAGCAATACCATTTTTGTCTAACATGATTATGATTTTTGTCTTAGGGTTCGTTTTTCAATGCGTTTTTCGTAATCCTTTCCTTGGAAGATGCGTTGTACAAAAATCCCAGGAATGTGGATTTGATTCGGGTCCAAAGTTCCAACAGGCACTAATTCTTCAACCTCAGCTACTGTAATAGTCGCTGCTCCACACATATTTGGGTTAAAATTTCTAGCGGTGCCTTTAAATATTAAATTTCCTGCTGCATCACCTTTCCATGCTTTCACAAAAGAAAACTGAGCCTTAAAAGCGGTTTCTAAAACATACATCTTACCATCAAATTCACGCGTTTCTTTGCCTTCAGCTACTTCAGTTCCATAACCAGCAGGGGTGTAAATAGCTGGAAATCCTGCTTGTGCAGCTCTGCAGCGTTCGGCCAAAGTTCCCTGTGGAATCAATTCTACATCCAATTCTCCTGAGAGCATTTGACGCTCAAACTCATCATTTTCGCCAACATATGACGAAATCATTTTCTTGATTTGATGTTTTTGGAGTAATAATCCAAGTCCAAAATCATCAACTCCTGCATTATTTGAAATACAGGTGAGTTCCTTAATATCCATACTCACTAGCTCAGAAATTGCGTTTTCGGGAATTCCACACAATCCAAAACCACCTAGCATTAAGGTCATTCCGTTGGAGACGCCATCGAGGGCTTCTTTTACGTCTGCTACTTGTTTGTTTATCATCGTTTTAATTTAGGATAAAAAAGTACAAAAAAAATCTTATTAATTGAGCAATTTCACTAAAAATCGATATCTGGAGTAATCGGAGTTGTATCTACGGGAATCGGATCTCCCTCCTCAAGAATAGGATCGCATTCCACTTCAATAGTGAGGTCTTTGGGTTCAATAAAATCTTCTTTTGAAATCCCTAATTCCTCAAGGGTATAACAGCTTCGCATGTAATTTGCCCAAATAGGAAGTGCCATAGCAGCTCCCTGTCCATAGGTAATTGTTCTAAAATGGGTAGCGCGATCTTCTCCTCCAACCCATACACCAGTCACTAAGTTCGGAACCATTCCCATAAACCAACCATCACTTTGATTTTGTGTAGTCCCTGTTTTACCTGCAATCGGATTCCTGAAATTGTAAGGGTAACCCGTGACAATTTCTTTATATACGGCTTGATTTTTAAGGGCGCTGTGGCGCAATCGCTGGCCGGAACCAAACTGAGTAACACCCTCCATTAATTTAACTGTGACATAAGCCACCTCTTTACTAAGAACGTCTTTTGTTTCTGGAGCAACTTGATATAAAATAGTACCGTTTTTATCGTCTATTCGAATCACCATAACAGGTTTGGTGTACACACCTTGATTTGCAAACGTAGAATAGGCGGCTACCATTTCGTACACACTTAAATCTGGGGTTCCCAAAGCGATTGATGGTACTGCGGGGATATCTTGTTCTACTCCTAAACTGCGTGCTAAATCGATGACGGGTTGAGGCCCGATTTCATTCATTAAGCGCGCTGTGATCGTGTTTCTAGAATTTGCTAAAGCCGACTTGAGCGTTTCAAATCCACCATAGTTTCCTCCTGAATTTTTAGGCGACCACGGCTTCATGTTTCCGTGCTTCATGGCTTCTATTGTAATTTGAGACTTTGGAAAGGTATCACAAGGCGATAAATGAAGTTGGTCGATAGCGGCTGCATACACAAAAGGCTTAAAGGTTGACCCTACTTGACGCTTGCCTTGCTTGGCCATGTCATACTGAAAATGTTTATAGTTAATCCCTCCAACCCACGCTTTTACGTGTCCTGTTTGTGGCTCCATTGACAGCATTCCAGTTCTTAAAAAAGACTTGTAGTAACGCATGGAGTCTCTTGGCGTCATGATGGTGTCTATTTCATTATTATCAGCTGTCCAAGAAAATATTTTCATGGGAACTGGCTTCTCAAACGACGCTATAATTTCTTCATTTGATTTTTGAAGATCATACTTCATTTTACGCCAGCGTTCGGATCGACGCATGCTGGAGTTCAATAAATTTTTGATTTCTTTAGATTTTAAATCTCGAAAAGGAGCGGTTCGATTTCGTCTTGGTGTGTTTTGAACAAAAAACTCCGCTTGTAAATTAGCCATATGCTCCTTAGTTGCTGTTTCTGCGAAGGTTTGCATACGAGAATCTATCGTTGTATAAATTTTCAGTCCATCTTTATAGATGTTGTATTTATCTCCATTTGGTTTGGTGTTTTGAGGATTGTTGACCCATTCTTTCATAAAACTCCGCAGGTAAGCCCGAAAATATGTAGCAATCCCTTCACGATGTGATTCTGGAGAATAGTTGAGTCCTAACGGCAGTTTTTGTAATGAATCCTTTGATGTTTCTTCAAGAAACCCATATTTGGCCATTTGGCTTAATACCACGTTTCGGCGGTTTTTTGTACCAACTGGATTTCGTTTTGGACGTGGGTTGTATAGCGAAGAATTTTTAAACATTCCCACCAACATCGCCGATTCATTAATCGATAAATCAATAGGTTCTTTTCCAAAATAGATTCTGGATGCCGATCGAATTCCATCTGCATTATTTCCAAAATCATAGATATTAAAATATTGAGCAATGATTTCTTCTTTGGTGTATTGACGCTCTAAACGTGTGGCAATCACCCATTCTTTTATTTTTTGAGTCGCCGTTTCTAGCTTGTTTTTAGACCTGACCCCTACAAATAATTGGCGGGCCAATTGTTGGGAAATCGTACTCGCGCCGCCGCGTTTCCCTAAAAAAGCAAAAGCCCGTAAAGTGCCTCTTGCATCAATTCCTGCATGTTCGTAATGCCTCACATCTTCGGTCGCAATAAGAGCATCTACGAGGTGTTTTGGCAGTTCGCTAAATGCGACGGGCGTTCTGTTGTCTTCGTAATAAAACTTACCAAGTGTGACCCCATCTGAAGAGATGATTTCGGTGGCTAAGTTTGTTCGTGGATTTTCTAAAGCGGAGGTGTCTGGCATGTCTCCAAAAAGCCCTAAAGAGGCCGATAGAAAAATGAGAACTACCCCGAAAACAGCTGCTAAAAAACACATCCAAAACCAACGAATCGGTTTTGAAAAATTAAGAGATGCTGCCTTTTTTTTTGCCATAATATCTATTTGTTTGATGATTCAATACTGAATCCAACATCTATAATTCCTTCAAGTTGAACAACCCCGTTTGGCTCTCCCCGATGCCGCATTGCTTGTTGAATCTGTACTTTATAAGTTCCTTCTTCAGTGAACACAAAAGGGGTGTCGTAGCCTTTGAAACTGAGTTTATGCTCTTTTATAGATGTAAAGCCCGAACCCAAAAGCTCTCCATTTGGTTTTGCCATGAGGAACTCTAGAGTGTCTTTTGTAACTTTTCCGTTTGGATAATCGAGTTCAACAATTAAAAATAAATTACTAAACTTATAAGCAGTGGTCGTTCTTAAATTAATAAACAAATTATAAGGATTTGCAGTATCAGGGGCCGCAAAATCGTAGCTAATAACGTCCTGTTTATTCCAACCATTTGAAATGGACGTATAGCGGTCAAACACTTTGTTTTGCTGACATGAGAGTGCTACAAAAACAAAAAGAAAGATCCATAGTACTGATTTACTTTGCATTGTTGTTTTGGGGTCTAGGTTTTTTGTTGTTTCTATTGTTTCTGTTGTTCTTTTTACGTCTGTTATTGTTTTTACGTCTTTGGTTTTTAGGGGCATCAAAACGTGTTAGACTATCTTGACCCACAACGTTTTCAAAATCAACTTTAGTATCTTCAACCAAATCAATTGCATATTCTTCTAAACTCGCAACTTTTTCATTTTTGGCGTTGATCGCAATAATTTTATTGGCTTGAGTTGTGGTTAATTTGTGCCAATTCATCCATTCGCCTTCGTAGGCATACCACATATGTCCTTTAAAAATATCTGTCTTTTGACAAACAGCAGTCCCTTTTGCAGTTCTTAATTTGACTTCTGTTTTTGGAAAAGCTTTTAAAGCATCTAAATACGCGTCTAATTCATAGTTTAAACAGCACTTTAATTTTCCACACTGCCCTGCTAATTTTAACGGGTTTAAAGAGAGTTGTTGGTAGCGCGCCGCTGAAGTGTTTACAGATCTGAAATCAGTCAACCAGGTAGAACAACAGAGCTCACGACCACAAGATCCAATCCCTCCAAGTCGTGCTGCTTCTTGTCGTAAGCCTACTTGTTTCATCTCAATTCGAGTTCTGAATTCTCTAGCAAACAACTTGATAAGCTCTCTAAAATCAACACGCTCATCGGCTGTATAATAAAAAGTTGCCTTGCTAGCATCGCCTTGAAATTCAATATCAGAGATTTTCATTTTTAGCTTTAAGTCAATCGCAAATTGTCTTGCTTTGACTTTCATGACCTCTTCTTTATCTCTGGCTTCAACCCAGATGTCTATATCTCTTTGAGAGGCTTTGCGGTAAATTTTAAAAACTTCTTCGGGAGTCTCAGAAATTTTCTTTCGTTTCATTTGAACCTTTACCAATTCTCCTGAAAGGGTAACCATGCCTATATCGTGTCCAGCGGCAGCTTGTGTTGCCACAACATCTCCGATACTTAAAGTTAAATTTTCAGTGTTTTTGTAATATACTTTCCGTCCATTTTTAAAACGAACTTCAATCCAATTAAAAGGGGTTGCTCCATTAGGGAGCGTCATGTTCGAAAGCCAATCAAAAACGGTTAGCTTATTGCAGCTATCTGTTCCGCATGTTCCATTGTTTTTACAGCCTTTTGGCTGACCGTCTTTCCCTGTTGAACAGTTCGTACATCCCATAATTTATATATATTGAATTTGTCAATGCATCAGCATTACAAATGCGAGTTAACTCTATGATCTAAAACGTAAATATAAGATTATTTGAGGACTTAAAAAATGAGGCGAACGCTATTTTCTGATCTCACAAAAACTTAAAGACTTCTCTTAAATTAAGAATGTGATGGCTTAGCGAGAGTGGCAAAGATATTTCTTAAATCTTTTTTGTATGGCAAATGATCTGCACGCCCTTTTTTGAAAATATCATTGCTATTGCCTTGCCCTTTTCGAAGTGCCTTTTGCTCTTCAAATGACATGCGATTGATGTCCATACAATTCGTAGAACAACAATTTTCCATGCTTTCTTTACAAGAATCGCATTGAATAAAAAGTAAGTGACATGCTTCGTTGGCACAGTTTACATGAATGTCAGCAGGTTCACCACATTGGTGACAGTTTGCAATCACATCCTCTGATATTTTCTCGGCACGACGCTGATCAAACACAAAATTCTTTCCAATAAACTTGTTTTCGATGGATTGATTTCCAACTTGACGGGCGTAATTAATAATTCCACCTTCCAATTGATATACATTCTTAAACCCTTTGTGCTTATAATAGGCGCTGGCTTTTTCACAACGAATCCCACCAGTACAGTACATCACTAGTTTTTTGGTTTCTTTGTGTTCCTTGAGATCTTCTTCAATTAAATCCAAAGATTCTCTAAACGTATCAACATCTGGGGTGACTGCATTTTTAAAATGTCCAATTTCACTTTCATAATGATTACGCATATCCACCACCACGGTGTCTTCGTCTTCAATAAGTGCATTGAATTCTGATGCGTTTACGTGAGTACCGATGTCTGAAGGATCAAAAGTATCGTCATTTAGTCCGTCTGAAACAATCTTGTCACGCACCTTAACTTTAAGTTTTAAAAACGAAAATAAATCGTGTTCAATAGCGATATTAAGACGCACATTTTCTAGAAAATCAATGGTGTCTAGATGCGTTTTAAATGCCTCAAAGTTATCCGCAGGGACTGAAAGTTGTGCGTTAATACCTTCGTGGGCGACATAAATTCGACCTAAGACATCAATACTGTCCCAAAATAGAAATAAATGGTTTCTTAACAACTCGGAATTGCTAATTTTTGAATACTTGTAGAAAGAGATGGTCAGGCGTTCTTTGCCTGCCTGTTGGATAAGTTCCGATCTTTCAATATTGCTTAACGTATTGTACAGTTGCATGCTATACTAATTTTTAAGTTTATACTAATTGAGGTGCAAAGGTAATAATTTTTAGAACAACGTCGAAAAAAGAGAATGTAAAGCGCCGTGAAAATATTACAAAAAGGTTCGTTAAAATTTTCAAACTTTACAAAAGTTGTCTTATTTTAGCAAGAAGAAAGAATTAGATACAATAGACTTATGAGCAGCGAAAAAGATGCAAAATTAAAAGCCCTCAAGCTAACCTTAGACAAACTTGACAAAGCTTACGGAAAAGGCACCGTAATGAAAATGAGTGACGCCCCTGTGGTGGATGTAGAGGTTACCTCTTCAGGATCCTTAGGATTGGATATCGCCCTTGGCGTTGGAGGTTACCCTAGGGGTCGTGTGATTGAAATATATGGCCCTGAATCTTCAGGTAAAACAACCCTAACATTACATGCAATTGCTGAAGCCCAAAAAGCGGGTGGAATTGCTGCTTTTATTGATGCAGAACATGCCTTTGATCGTTTCTACGCTCAAAACTTAGGAGTTGATATTGACAACCTTATTATTTCTCAACCAGATAATGGTGAGCAAGCACTAGAAATCGCCGATAATTTGGTGCGTTCTGGGGCTATTGATATGGTGGTGATTGATTCTGTTGCAGCATTGACACCAAAAAGTGAAATTGAAGGTGAGATGGGCGATTCTAAAATGGGACTTCATGCGCGTTTAATGTCGCAAGCCCTGAGAAAATTAACAGGCTCAATCAGTAAAACAAACTGTACGATGATTTTCATTAACCAATTACGTGAAAAAATTGGTGTAATGTTCGGAAATCCTGAAACAACTACAGGTGGGAATGCCTTAAAGTTTTATGCTTCTATTCGTTTAGACATTCGTCGATCGACACAAATAAAAAACAGTGATGGAAATGTTTTAGGAAATAAAACACGTGTGAAAGTTGTAAAAAACAAAGTTGCACCGCCATTCCGTTTGGCAGAATTTGACATCATGTATGGCGAAGGTGTTTCTAAAGTTGGTGAGATTTTAGATGTCGCTGTTGAGCACGAGATCGTTAAGAAAAGTGGCTCATGGTTTAGCTATGAAGACACAAAATTAGGTCAAGGTCGAGATGCTGTCAAGCAAATGATTAAAGACAATCCAGAGTTGATGGATGAGCTAGAAGAAAAGATTAGAGTAATTTTAAAAGCTGAGGCTTAAAACAAATAGCTTAATTTAAAGAGGCTGTATGAATAGTGTAAACTTTTTATACAGCCTCTTTTTTATGCCTTTAAATCTGCTTCTAATGAATTTGAAATGAGGGTGAAAACTTCTTTACTAAATTCTGTAGTATCCTCAATTGACAATTGTTCTGTGGAAATCGTTGGATGCACTTGTACACGCATCTTTCCAGGACTTCCACTAAAAAAAGTATAGGACAACCGTTTTTTATTGTCAAAAAATGTCATGGGTACTAAAGGTACTTTATGATTGATTGCCAATCGGAACGCACCTGCCTTAAAACGATCTAAAATAACCGATTCTTCTGGAACGCCTCCTTCTGGGAAAATACAAATACTAGAGCCTTCTTTGATGCGGTTTTGAGCACGTATAAACACAGCTTTTCGGCTTTCTGGACTGCTGCGATCGACTAAAATACAGGTGCGTTTGTAAAAGAATCCAAAGATTGGGATTTTTACCAATTCTTTTTTACCTATAAATACAAACGGATGGTTTTTAAACGTCACCAACATCAACATGATGTCAGTCATGGATGTGTGGTTGGCAACAAACACATAGCTTTGCCCTTTTATTAAAGGTTCTGGTCGTTTTACAGTCCAATAATACCCCATTCCAATAAGGATGCATTTAGCCCAAATGCGAGCTAGCCTAAAAAAGTAAGGATACCATTTTTGTTTTAAGACAGACAAAAACAATAAGGGAAACATAATCAGAATTGGCAATGTAACGAGCACATAGAACCAAATTCTGTACAAAACCCACAACGGATATTTTATAATTTTAAACACGCTCAAAACTACTAAAAAAATTGGGGTGTTGAACAAAAAAAGGAGCTTTACTACTAATTTTGATACATAACTGCAAGATGTTTGGATATCGTATTTGTAAAAAACAGCATGCTTTTGAGAGCAATTAAATATTATTTGCTACATTTAACACAGTCTTAGACCCAAATCTAATTCTTCAAAAACCAATTCAATTTTTTAAAGTAAGCTATGAAGTCGCTGTATTTACACAGCGGAATGCGTGTATGTGTTGTATTTAAAAATGAAAACTATTGAGACGAATTTTATAAAACCAAAAGTTCAACAATACACGCCAATTTGGGATGTATTGTTGGACAAACCACTGAAAATAATGGAGCTATGCACACCTAAAGGATACACACATAGTATTGGCTGTAATTATATAGAACAGAGAAATACACAACATAAAGAATGACAAAGTATTAAATATCTACACTGACAATAATAGTGTTGAGAATCAGGGCGAGGAATTTCCTCTAGTATTAATGTTTTGGAAAAAGAATTAAACAAATTTCGAGTAAAACCCATCACCCGCATTCGCGAGAAATCAAAGAAATGAAAAGAAAAATACTTATAATATTGCTTTTAATCGCCAGAGCTGTCTATGGGCAAGAAATAGAATATGAGGGTGTGTATTCCTATGGAACAACCGCCGAAAACGGACGAATAGGAGTGGTTTATGTGTACCCTAACTCAGAAAATACACTTCTTTTTTACCTAGAACTAAATCGTGGTGCTCCCTCCTATAATAGCGGCGCAATTGTAGGGCAAATGAATATTTACAGTCCAGGGAAAGCAAACTTTGCTATGGTTAAGGAAAATGATCGTATTGATTGTAGAATGAATTTTTTATTTACGAAGGATTCTCTTTACATTCGAACAAATAATAATGCTGACAATTGTGGCTATGGGCATGCGGTATATTCTGAAGGCGATTTCAAACGGATTAAAAAAAAGGTTCCAGATTTTTTCATAGACATTAGTGGAGAAGAAACTTGGTTTAAAGACCTAAACTGGGAAGATTGGTGGGACTGGGAGTAAAAAAACCCATTGCCAAACTGACAGGATCACTTTTTAGTTTAGGAATGATTATTTTGAAAATAATGGAAATCGAACAAAAATACCTGCCGACTGAAATCTTAAAAAGAGCAATTTTAAGCGTTGAGGAATATGGATGGAAAAGATCTGACATTTTTGAAGTTGTCGAAAAAGCAATTGAAGTTGGGCTGGGAATAATAGGTGGTCAAGTACAATTCAAATTTCCTGAGGGAACTTGCGAACTTTATTGGCACGAATACGACACGATACAACGAAAGCCTGTTGAGAATTGGAAAAAATACTGCCAACGAACAAAACAAGAATTTTTAGATAAATTTAAAAAAATACCGACAGATCTTGAATTGGTTGAAGAAGGAATTAATAGTTTCCCGTTTTTAAAAGAAAAAAGTAACGCTGACATACAAATTGAAGACTACTTGATTTTCATCTTGTATTTTAATGCTCCAAGTGATGATAAAACATTCAAGCTCCGCAACGTTTGACTCCGTCGAATCTTCGATTTCCCGATTTTTAGACGCATAGAAATGTACAACTACATTGAAAACCCACCCTCTCATTCAAAACTCCTAAAAAAATTGAGCGATTGCCTCAAAAAAAGTACCTTTGCTATTCATTCGGATAAAAAATAGAAAATGGCAAGAATTTTAACAGGCGTACAGAGTACAGGCACCCCGCACCTCGGAAATATTTTAGGTGCAATTATTCCTGCAATTGAAATGAGTAACGACCCAAAAAATGATTCTTATCTATTTATTGCCGATATGCATTCGCTGACTCAAATCAAGGACGCAAAAACATTGCGTCAAAACACCTACGCCACGGCTGCGACTTGGTTGGCATTTGGTTTAGACATCCAAAAAACAGTGTTTTACAGACAAAGCGATGTCCCACAAGTCACAGAACTATCTTGGTATTTAAGTTGCTTTTTTCCGTTTTCTAGATTGGAATTAGCCCACAGTTTCAAAGACAAAGCAGACCGCCTAGAAGATGTCAATGGAGGTTTGTTTACCTATCCAATGTTGATGGCTGCCGATATCTTATTGTACGATGCAAATATTATTCCTGTGGGAAAAGACCAACTCCAACATATCGAAATGACCCGAGATGTTGCCTCTAGAGTGCACGCTAAAATTGGGGAGGTTTTTGTGATTCCTGAAGCTAAAATTCAAGAAGAAAACATGCTTGTTCCAGGCTTGGATGGTCAAAAAATGAGCAAGAGTAAAGGCAATGTCATTGATATTTTCCAAACCGACAAAGCCTTGCGAAAACAAATCATGTCTATTCAAACGGATAGTACTGCACTAGAAGCTCCTAAAGATTGGGAAAGCTGTAATTGTTTTGCTATTTACAAGCTAGTAGCTTCGGAAGCTCAAATCACAGAAATGAAACAAAACTACGAAGCTGGAGGCTATGGCTATGGCCATGCCAAACAAGCGTTGTTTGAACTGATTTGCGAACGATTCTCTGAACAAAGAGAGCGTTACACTTATTATATGTCTAACTTAGAAGAAGTGGACCAAGCTTTGGCATTGGGCGCGAAAAAAGCGGCTGCTGTAGCAGATGCTGTCTTGGCACGTGTACGAGAAAAAATAGGCTACTAAACCAGCTCAAATTCTTTTCCAGGAAGGGGGCGACAAACACCTTTTAATTCCAGATTTAATAATAGATAGGCTGCTTTAGAGGTGGGCATGTCACAGGCAATGGCTAAAACATCTAAAGAGCTAGTGCTTTCTTTTTTTAGATAATTGTAAATAATTTTCTCGTCAGAGTCGAGTTCTACAAACAGCTTTTTTTGTACTACTTTTTTTTGGGTTTCAAGCGACCAGTTGAGGATATAAGGAATATCTGCTGGGGTAGAAACCAAGTGGGCGTTTTTAGTTTTGATCAAATTGTGACACCCTTGGCTTTGACTGTCCGTAATGCGACCGGGAAGCGCAAACACCTCTCTATTATATCCAAAAGCCATTGTGGCCGTTGCCAGACTCCCTCCTTTTTCCGCCGACTCAATAACAATAGTTGCTTCACTCAATCCTGCAATAAGACGGTTTCGCTTTAAAAAATTAGAAGGATCCATCACCGCCGTACTCCAAAAATCGGTTACAAACCCGCCTTGATTTTCTATCAAATTTCGGTATTTAAGATGTGATTTAGGATAGGTGTGTTGAAGGCCTTGAGCCATACATCCCACGGTTTGAAGGTGGTGTTTAAGTGCCGATTTATGAGCGGAAATATCTGTTCCATACGCAAATCCTGAAACAATAATGGGGTTGAAAACCGCCAAGGTTTCAATTATTTTTTCACATTGCGAAAGCCCATAAGTTGTTATTTTTCGAGTGCCTACAACACTGATAATAGGACGCTTTTCCCAGTCTATAGTTCCTTTTTGAAACAATACAATGGGACCATCAATACAGTGCTTTAGTCTAAATGGGTAATTAGCATCTTCAAAATACAACCCCTGAATGGAGTTCTTTTCCATGAAAATAAGCTCTTTTTCAGCTGTCTTGAGATGGGTTGATTGATAGATGTTTTTAATCGAATGTGTGCCAATACCCTCAATTTTTAAAAGGCTGGCTTTGGATTCTTTAAAAACAGCTTCGGGGCTTCCACAGTGACGAATTAGTTTTTTGGCAGTAATGTCGCCAATATTAGGCACCGCCTGCAAAGCGAGTGCATACAATAATTGAGGCGTGTTCATAATGATTGTGATTTGTGCTTTTGGGCATTGGGCTATTCAAAAGTAGTGAATTTTTTATTTGAGAGCAGATCCAAAATCCGAGCTTTCATGGATTGCCTTTAATCTTATGATATTTTACTATAAGTTTGTGTTGCGAAAATCAATTCGTTTAACCAATTAAGATATAATGATAAAGTCAGGAAATCCAGCTCTAAGTAAAAAGAGTTTTGAAAACTTAAAATCTACTTCTACAGAAAATATGACTCTAGATGGCACTGTTAATAAAACAGCCATCAGTATGGGAATTTTATTGTTTGCAGCCTATTACACCTATAGCAATGCTATTATGGATTATTTACTTATTGGATCTATTGGAGGTCTGATTGTTGCTGTAATCACCATATTTAAAAAAGAATGGGCCCCGATAACGGTTCCAATCTATGCGGTTTTAGAAGGCTTAGCACTCGGAGGAATTTCTAAAATGTATGGAAATGTATTTGAGCCCGGTATTGTCCCTCAAGCAATCATGCTTACTTTGGGTATCTTATTTGCACTTTTGTTTGCTTACAAAACAAAAATAATCAAGGCAACAGAGAATTTTAAATTGGGTGTGTTTGCGGCAACCGCTGGAATTGGTGTTGTGTATTTAGTCAGTTTTTTGATGAGTATGTTTGGAAGTGGAGGTTTACCTGTTATGGATCCTACAAATGCGTCAATGATAAGTATTGGGTTTTCACTTTTTGTAGTTGTTATCGCCTCCTTAAATTTGGTTATGGATTTTGACTTTATTGAGCAAGGTGTTGAGAAGGGTGCTCCAAAATATATGGAATGGTATGGAGCTTTTGGGTTGTTAGTCACACTTATCTGGCTGTATCTTGAAATCCTTAAGTTGCTTGGAAAACTGAGTTCTAAAAAATAAAAAAACGACTCCTAAACAAAAAAATACTCTTATTTCAGGACTCCACTGCCTGATAATCGTCTAGAAAAGAAATTAAAAACTTTCATATTCTGTAAAAAGTCTTTTTTATGATGAAAAATTTTTTAACTTTGAACTTATGCTACTGAGTCAATACATCAGCGATTTACTTTACCGCTACGAATGCGTTACACTCCCTAACTTTGGAGCTTTTTTGTCGCATCCCATATCGGCGAGAATTAATGAGGCTACAAGTGATTTTTACCCGCCGCAAAAACAGTTGTCCTTTAATGCACAGCTTAAATCTAACGACGGGCTTTTAGCTTCCTACATTTCTGATGTAGAAAATATTAGTTTTGAGGCTGCTACTCGAAAAATTGAACAGCAAATTTCTCAGTTAAAATCACGCTTAGAGAAAGGAGATACGGTTGAGTTTAAACATATTGGAGAATTAACATTTTCTGAAGAAGGTAAACTTTTGTTTGTTCCGTCTGAGAGTCTGAATTATATGACCGAAGCTTTTGGTTTGGCTTCTTTTGTATCCCCTTCTGTGGAGCGACAAGCTCATAAAGCGGTTGTACACAATCTAGAAGCTACAGGCGCCATTGCCTTGGCCCCTAAGAAGCGTAAGTCTGCTTTGTACATGAAGTATGCAGCCATTGCTGTTCTTGCACTTGGATTGGGAGGTTCTATTGGATCTAATTTATACCTTACTCAAATTGAACAACAAAACAGTGTAGCACTTGACACCGCAAATGCTACCTTAGATAATAAAATACAAGAAGCTACATTTGTTATTGACAATCCATTGCCTGCTGTCATGGTGAGTTTAAAGAAACAAAGTGGTGATTTTCATGTCGTTGCAGGGGCTTTTAGAATGAAAGCAAATAGCGAACGAAAACTACAACAACTAAAAGCTTTAGGCTACAGTGCACGTTTGATTGGCATCAACAGATATGGCTTACATCAAGTTGTTTATGAAAGTTTTGAAACACGAAAAGAAGCAGAAAAAGCTTTGTTCAAAATTAGAAAGTCACAAGATCGTGCCGCATGGTTATTGATAAAAGACATTCCGTAACTCCCCGCAATTTTTTTAACGCTAAATTCCGTACAAACTTCTGTACCTTTTCCACTTATACATTCTAAATTTATGGAATCTAAACATCCTAAAGACTCAAAAACGACCATGACTGACTTGGTCCTTCCAAGCGAAACAAATGCAATTCACACCTTGTTTGGGGGTGAATTATTAGCAAGAATGGATCGTGCGGCTAGCATCGCTGCGGAGCGTCACTCTGGTAAAATTGTAGTCACAGCTTCAGTGAATCATGTCGCATTTAAACATGCTGTTCCATTGGGGAGTATCGTAACCGTTGAAGCTAAAGTAACACGTGCGTTTAAAAGTTCAATGGAAGTGTATATCGATGTTTGGGTGGATGATAAAAATACTGAAACATCTGTAAAAGTGAATGAAGCCATTTTCACATTTGTTGCTGTTGATAGTGACGGATATCCTATTGGAATCCCACAATTAGTCCCAGAAACAAAAGAAGAGATTTTGCGTTATGAAGGGGCGTTGAGGCGCAAACAGTTAAGCTTGGTGTTAGCGGGGAAAATGAAGGCGCAGGAAGCAACAGAACTAAAAGCACTCTTCAGCTAGATTATAAACGATAAATCCACTGTGAAGGGTTTTGTGTTGCAGAGTCTTTATAAATCCCAAAACTAAGAATGGTTTCTCCAGATGCTTTATTGGTAATCACTTCTCCGATGACTTGTTTTGTGGTCACCTTATCTCCTTTTTGGACATAAAATTTAGATAAGTTTTTATAAACCGTAATATAGTTACCATGTCTCACCATAATGGTGTTATTTCCATTTTTTGGAGTCATAATACCCTGTACCACTCCTTCAAAAACGGCACGGACTTCCTCTCCTTTATTGGTCGCAATTCGGACGCCATTACTTTTAATCGTTAGCGAACGATCAATCGGAGATGGATTGTTTCCGTAACGTAATTTCACAACACCTTTAGCAACAGGCCATGGAAGTTTCCCTTTGTTAGAGGTGAAATTTGCAGCTAAAATCTTTTGCTCAGGAGTCAATGAAAACACTTTTGATTTTGCAGATTTACCAGCTTTTTTATTAGAGGCTGCAATGGCCGCCTGAATGATTTTTCTAATTTCTTTATCTATCTTATTAGACTCGCGTTGCTTGGTTTTTAGTTGCGCTGTAAACTTGGATAAATTATTCTTTATATCGCTAATCAGAATGTTTTGTTGCATACGTTCTTGGTCAAGAACAGACTTTGCCATTTTATTCTCTTCAATAAGCGTTTGTTTATTCTTTTTTTGAGTGACAAGCTCAATGTTTAGCTCTTGCATTTTAGCTGTTTCTGTCTTAATTAATTCTGCTTGAAGCTTTTGATAATCGGCATATTGCTTTATGTACTGTAAACGCTTGTAAGCTTGTTGAAAATTAGTGGAAGACAATAAAAACATGAGCTTACTTTGATCGGATCGACTCTTGTAGGACTTGACAATCATTTGCGCATAATCGGCTTTCAGAGCTTTTAGCCTCACTCTTAGTTTGGAGATTTTAGTCTGATTCGTATTGATTTCACGTGTTAATAAATTGGCCTGTTGATTGGTTATGCTGATAAGGTTTTTTCTTACTTTGATCTTAAAGTCCAAATCTTCAACAACAGATAGTACTGATTTCTGTTCCTTTTTACCTTCAAACAATAAAGCACCTATCTGCTGAATTTCACGAGTTAGTTCGCGGCGACGTTCTTCTAATTCTTGTTGCTTCTTACTTTGAGAAAAGCCACTAAAATGCAGCATAAACGTGAGTAAAAACAGTATTAAGGTAAAACGTGGACTGGTTAATTTCATTTTAATTCAATAGCTTTAAATCCTTTTGGAATGGTAAAAGGAAAACGTAATGGTTGATCCAAACTTACGGATTTTATATTCAAATTTAGAGTGGTTTGTTCATTCGGGTTGGTAGATGTGATCGCCATCTGTTCAGGAAGGACCAATCCCTCTACATTTTGGTAAGATCGGTACTGAACTTTCAAGACATTTTGCTCCAAGGACTGACTTAACAACTGAGCATCTAATTTAAAATAACTAGGATTAATTAAGTATAATAAATCAAAAAGATCGTTTTGTCGTTTAGGTGCGATCGTATAAGAATTTGGGTGGAGCTTCTTTTCAAATTCTTTAGGTTTAATATCAAAAATAGCTTCGCCTAAGAGAAGATTCTGAAGGTTTTTAAACTGAAGGTCCGTTCCAAAAAAATCACTAATTAAAGCATAGTCTCCATCAAAATAACTGTTGTCTAATTTATTATAAAAACGCACACGGTCAGGAGTGATTTTGATCCGAACCATATTGAGAAATGCATTGACCCAAATGGTTTTGTCGTGCTCTATTCGCAGTGTAACGGTATGTGTTTCAGATCGATTTCCTTGAGTGTATTCTACTTTTAATCGGCCTTGTAACGTCGTAAATTCAGACTGTGATTTATTGTATTTTTTAACAATTTGCTTTACAGACATTTTTGGATCCAAGGTCTCATTTGACTGGACTACTTTTGCACCTTTACAACCTAAAAAGAAGAGTCCTAAAGCAATACTGTATATATAAAAATTTATCTGTTTCATTGATTGTTTTTTAATGCCATTGCTTTTTTAGTAAACGCATCTGATGCCTCAATATTTCCTTGTAACCTAAAAGCAGTGCTGAGTTGTTTGTAAAAATCGTATTCTACTTTTTTATTATCATATATATAATCCAATCCGATTGTGAGGTTTTCAATCGCCAAATCTAAGTGGTCAAGTTGTCTGTTTGCTGTCCCATTGACTAAATATAAAACAGGTTGAGAAGGGTATAATTCCATTTGATTATTAGTAAACAGTACAGCTGTTTCAAACTGGTTGGTTTCCAAATACAAAAGCGCTAAATTTTTAATAATTGTAAAATTATCTGGATCAAACTCCAATGCTTTTACATACGAAGAGATTGCTTTTAAATAGGCTTTTTGATTGTAATAGTAATCCGCCCATTCTAAATCGGAACGGCTTGGGGTGTTTTCACTGACTGTATTTGTAACGTCTAGCAGTGCAGATTCGTACTCTGGAAATTTGGTTATAAAATTCATGAAATCATTTAGTACTTTCACCTTAAGGCTGGGCAACACAACGGTACTTGTAGTGACAATTTTCATGGACGCGATCGCCTTTTCGTACGCCTCTGCATCTAAATAAAATTTATACAATGCTACATGAACCAAATGAGATTTTGGATGTTGTTTTAAGAAGGCTTCAGCGGTTTCAAACGCTTCTTTTTTTTGATCCAAGTTGCTATACGCATAAATGAGATTCAAAAAGTTTATGGGTTCCTCTGGTGTATCTTGCAGGCGTTTTTGAAGGTACGCAATCCGCTTGTCTTCTGCCCCACTCAAATCGTATAGCTCCTTTCGGATTTGATCTCTAGAGGGCTTTACCCCTAGCGTGTTATCCAAATCATCTAAAACATTTAGCGCGTCGTCATACCTCCCAACCTCAAGATAAAGATTCACTAAGTCTTGTTTGTAATCTGGATGGCGAAACAACAAGGGTTTGAGGGCTATAATTGCTTCTTCAAAGCGGTTTTGTTCTATATATAAATGATATAAACTTTCTTTATACCAAAAATTATCACTGTCTAATGCGATGGCTTTTTGAAAATTAAATTCTGAGTTCTCATATTGTTTCAGCTTAAAATAATTAGTGCCTAACTCATGAAAAATAACCGATTCACTTGAGTTTAATGAGTTACATGTGACTAATGCATCGATTGCTTTGGAATAGTTTTCGAGTGCTTTTTGTTTTAGCGCTTCATAAAAATAATTTTGGAACTTAACATGCGTGCTGTCGTTTGAAACAGACAAAAGAGAGTCTGTTTCAGCTTGTGCTTGTACCCCAAACGAACTTATCAGGATACAAAATGCTACAAAAGCAAACCGCGTTCTCTTCATTACTTTCCAGTGCTTCCAAATCCACCTTCTCCTCGAGAGGTTTCATTGAGTTGATCAACTTCGAGCCAAACCGCCCGTTCGTGTTTTGCGATGACTAATTGCGCAATACGTTCGCCATTTTCTATTTTGAAATCTGTATTTGATAGGTTTACCAAAATAACCCCTATTTCGCCACGGTAATCTGCATCCACAGTACCAGGGCTGTTCAAGACTGTTAAGCCGTGTTTTGCTGCCAAACCACTTCTGGGACGTACTTGGGCTTCAAACCCCACAGGAAGTTCTATAAACAAACCTGTTTTGATAATCGCTCGAGCTAATGGCTTCAAAATAACTGCTTCTGAAATATTTGCTCGGAGATCCATTCCTGCAGATGCGCCTGTTTCGTATTCCGGAAGTTGATGGGCTGATTTATTTATAATTTTAATGGTCATGGGAAGGTTTTAAAAATTGTTTGATGGTCGCTTTTTCATTTTGCCAAATAATAAGTAATAAGATTCCTATCAAGGTAGACCCAATTAAATACTGGGCTCTAAATTGATAAAAGGACAGGGCTGATAAACTGATGGCAAGGATTAAATAGATACTTATTTTTTTTATGTTGTAGGGAATTGGGTAATGCTTGCGACCAAAATAATACGACAGTAGCGTCATTGAAAAATAGGCTGCTAGAGTAGCCATGGCAGAAGCCATATAATTAAACGATGTGATAAACATTAGGTTTACCAAAAGGGTAATACCCGCTCCAATAACCGAAATATAAGCCCCAAACTTGGTGCGGTCTGTGATTTTGTACCACACAGATAAATTGTGATATATTCCAAGAAAAAGATAAGCCAATAATAAAATCGGCACCACTTTCATGGCTTCCCAATAGGCTTCGTTTGGAATAAGAATGAGTTTTAAAACATCGACAAACACCACGACTATTAGCAAAATAAGGGCACCGCATATCACAAAAAATTCCAAGATTTTTGCATAGTTTTTAGTAGCGTCTTTTGTTTTGGATTGACTGAAAAAGAAAGGTTCTATTCCCAAACGGTAAGCGGTTGCAAACAACATCATAAACAGGGCGAGTTTGTAACATGCGGAGTACATTCCTACCGATGTTTTAGCTATGGATTCTGGGAGAAGACGCTCCAACAACACCCGATCAAAAGTTTCATTGACAGAAAATGCCACTCCGGACACTAAGACCGGCAAGGCATAACGCAGCATTTTTTTCCATAGAACGGTGTCTATTTTATAGTTGATTTTAAAATAAAACGGTAAAAGAATCAGTAAAGTAACAGCACTCGCGACGAGGTTGGCAATGAAAATATAACTCACTTCAAAATTAGCGATATAGATGGAATCCCAAATACTGTTGTCAGCCGACAGTGCTTTTAAATATACTAATAGAAATATGTTTAAAGCTAAATTGACCACTACATTCGTCAATTTGACTGCTGTATATTTTATAGGCTTCCCTTGCGCTCTTAGGTAGGCAAACGGTATAATGACCAAGGCATCTAAAAACAAAGTCCATACAACAAGGGTGATGTAGTTGACATGGATGTGTGTGAGATCTGCGATCTGTTGTTGAAATAGCAAACCAAGACCTAAAAATCCTAAAGAGGATGCTATAATCGAAATGGTAGCGGTGCTGAGTACTTTGGCTTTGGAAGGTTCTTTATTAAAAAAACGGAAAAAAGCGGTTTCCATACCATACGCAAGGATGACGTTAAACAACACAAAATAAGCGAATATAATAGAAACATCCCCATAGTCTGCAACGTTTTCTAGCACCGATTTATCGGTATGTAAACGCACCAAAAGAAAGCTCAACATTCTTGGAACGACGGTAGCCAGTCCATAAATGAAGGTTTGTTTGTATACTGTTTTTAGGACGCTCAATGCTCTCTTATTTTATCCTATAAAAATACACATTTTAACGAACAATCTATAATTGTTGTTTAGCGGTTTTTTGGCGGTGCCGAAGGATAGGCAATAGTTTCCTCTTTTTTGAGGTTTGAGATTTTATAATATAGCCGTTTTCCATTAACTTCATAACTAATAACACACTCGTTTTGAGCTAATTTAAAAGGTGAAGTGTCCCGTAACAATACACTCTTGTTCTTGTATTCGTCCTGAGGGTTGGAACTCATTATAATGTCTTTTGGTTGATTAACAGAACTATTAAATCGACCTATAATTAATTTATCTCTTGTTTCTACCGCAGACCTTTGACCTCTAAAGTGAAGGCTGTCTATGACTAGTCCTCCATTGTCTTTGAGGGGTAAAAATACGTTAATTCCTGAGCCTCCACCTTCAATTCCTGCGACCCAGGAGTTGTAATAGGGTGCTTCAATTTCTAAAGGCGCAGTGGATTGGAATTGTAATACCGATTCTTGCGGGGTTTTACAATTGACAAGGGTTAAAAAAACGAGTGCTAAAATAAGGGGGGTAGTGAGTTTCATTTGATTTGAATTTATGTTTATAAACTTACGGATTTTAATTGAGTTTAAAATTAAACAACTTTTATGCCATAAAAAAAGCCTTGCATTGCAAGGCTTTTTTTAATTTATGTTTGAGAATATCAAATGATTAGCCATTCAACGCTTCTGCCCCACCAACAATTTCTAAAATCTCATTGGTAATGGATGCTTGACGTGCTTTGTTATACGTCAATTTAAGCTGATCTCTAAGCTCTGTTGCATTATCAGTAGCTTTGTGCATTGCGGTCATTCGAGCGCCGTGCTCGCTTGCAAAACTATCACGAATAGACTTGTATAACTGCGTCTTTAAAGACTTTGGAATTAAGGTTTCTACAATCTCCTCTTTAGACGGTTCAAAAATATAATCGAGGTTTACATTGGTATCGCTTTCTACAGCCTCAATTGGCAAAAACTGCTCGGTCATGATTTCTTGAGTCGCTGCATTTTTAAATTTATTATAAATAATTTCAATCTTATCAAAGGCTTTGGATTCAAATTGCTCCATAAGCATCTCAGCTATTTCAGCAACATTGTCAAATGTTAAATCGTCATATACAGGACTTTGATTAGAAATAACCTCAAAGTTTTTAGACAAGGCGTCATTCGCTTTTTTTCCAATGGCAACAACGGAGACATTGGCATCATATTTTTCTGCGACTAAGTTAGCTTGCTTAATAATGTTAGAATTAAACGCACCACACAACCCTCTGTTTGAAGTAATGGCAACAATAAGTACATTTTTAAGTTCGCGTTGTTCTGAGTATTTACTTCCAGAATCTGCATCCAAAGTGGCACTTAGGTTTTGTAAAAGCTCCGTGAGTTTATTCGCATAAGGACGCATCGCTGTGATGGCATCTTGTGCTTTTTTCAACTTAGCAGCCGACACCATTTTCATGGCACTTGTAATCTGCATCGTTGAAGATACGGACGCTATTCTATTTCGGATTTCTTTTAAATTTGCCATGCTATTGTTGTCTTAAACTAAGCGCTATATTTGCTTGATAATTCTTTTGCAACTGCGGTTAACGTGTCTGTCACCTCATCCGTTAATTTACCTGCTTTTAGGGTTGCTAGCACATCACTGTGCTTGGCTCTTAAAAACTCGATATATTCGGTTTCAAATTCTTTGACTTTATTGACAGGTACTTCTCTTAAAAGGTTTTTTGACCCTGCATAAATGATTGCAACTTGATCTTCAACTTTGAAAGGATCATTTTGTGCTTGCTTCAAAATTTCAACGTTACGTCGTCCTTTTTCAATTACATTTAAAGTCACGGCATCTAAATCAGATCCAAACTTAGCAAAGGCTTCTAGTTCACGGAATTGTGCCTGGTCTAATTTTAGAGTTCCAGATACTTTTTTCATTGCTTTAATCTGTGCGTTTCCACCTACACGAGATACCGAAATACCTACGTTAATTGCTGGACGAACCCCAGAGTTAAACAAATCACCATCTAAGAATATTTGACCATCCGTAATCGAAATTACATTGGTTGGAATATAAGCAGATACATCACCTGCCTGTGTTTCAATAATTGGAAGTGCTGTTAAAGACCCACCTCCTTTTACGATTGGCTTTAATGAATCTGGTAAATCGTTCATGTCTTTTGCAATTTCATCATTGTTGATGACTTTTGCTGCACGCTCTAATAAACGGGAGTGTAAATAAAATACATCTCCTGGATACGCCTCACGTCCTGGAGGACGACGTAATAAAAGAGATACCTCACGGTAGGCTACGGCTTGTTTTGATAAATCATCATAGACAATCAATGCTGGACGACCCGTGTCTCTAAAGTACTCGCCAATGGCTGCGCCTGCAAAAGGTGCATATACTTGCATTGGTGCTGGATCAGATGCATTTGCTGCAACTATTGTCGTATAAGCCAAAGCTCCTTTTTCTTCTAACGTTTTAGCAATCAATGCGACTGTAGATGCTTTTTGCCCTACAGCAACATAGATACAATACACAGGTTCCCCTGCATCGTAAAATTCTTTTTGATTTAAAATGGTATCGATACAAACGGCTGTTTTACCAGTTTGTCTGTCTCCAATGACCAACTCACGTTGTCCACGACCTACTGGGATCATAGCATCAATGGATTTGATACCTGTTTGTAAAGGCTCAGTAACAGGCTCACGGAAAATAACTCCAGGAGCTTTACGCTCTAAAGGCATTTCATAAAGTTTCCCTTCAATAGGGCCTTTACCATCAATCGGTGCGCCAAGTGTATCTACCACACGACCAACAATTCCTTCACCTACATTGATGGAAGCAATACGTCCGGTACGTTTTACAATAGATCCTTCTTTTATGACGTTAGAAGCGCCTAAAAGTACGATTCCAACATTGTCTTCTTCAAGGTTTAATACAATCCCTTCAAGATCGCCTTCAAATTGTACAAGTTCGCCATACTCTGCATTAGAAAGTCCGTATGCACGAACAATACCATCACCTACAGTTAATACAGTTCCAACCTCATCTAATGAAGCTGTCGCTTCGAAACCTGAAAGTTGTTGTTTTAAAATTGCTGATATTTCAGCTGCTTTTACTTCTGCCATCTTAATTTATTTTATACCTCTGATTGAATCTCAGTATAGTTTTAGTTAATTGTAAATTTACGTTTTAACGTATTTAATTGATTCGAAACACTCGCATCGTATTGTTGATCTCCAACTCGTAATATGAAACCACCAAGGATGTCTTCATCTACAGAGTTGCTAAGGGTCACTTCCTTTGTTGTTAAGGTTTTAAGCTTTGCCATAACTTTGGCTTCTAATTCAGAAGTCATCGGAATGGCAGTGGTTACAAAGGCATTTTCTTTATTGTTAGCTAGGTCATATAAAATCCCGTATTGGGTGGCTACTTGACTTAGTATATCGACTCTTTTATTGGTTACAAGAATATTGAACAGCGATTTACTTTCTGCACTCACAGAAGGGAAAATGGCTTTCAATACGTCTGCTTTTTCAGATAATTTGACCACAGGGCTTTTGAGCACTGCTTCCAAAGATGCGTTGTCTGCAATCGCCTGACCGATATGTGTCATATCTGCCTGTACTGCGGCTGCTTGTTTGTTATCTGATGCTAAGCTTAATACGGCTTTCGCATATCTAATTGCTGCTCTTGTTCCTGCCATGATTAATTAGTTAAGGGTAGCGTCTTTCAACATTGATTCCACTAATTTTTCTTGTTTTGATTTATCTGAAAGTTCTTCTCGAACTACTGTTTCTGCAATAGAAATTGAGAGTTCGGCAACTACAGACTTTAAATCGGCAATGGCGGCTTTCTTTTCAGATTCAATCGCTGCTTGTGCATTAGCAACTAGCTTGCTAGCTTCTTCTTTTGCTTCTGTTTTTGCAGATTCAATCATTGTGTTTTTTAACTCACGAGCTTCTTTCAACATGGCTTCACGTTCTGCACGGGCTTCTTTTAAAAGTTTCTGGTTGTCTGCTTGCAGATTTTCCATGTCTTTTTTAGCATCTGCAGCCGCAGAAATTGCATCTTTAATATCAGACTCACGGGTCTCAACAGCGTCAAGAATTGGTTTCCATGCAAACTTTTTTAGAAGTAGAACTAAGCCTACAAAAAGAAGAAGTTGCCAGAAAAACAGCCCTAATGAAAATTGTTCAATTAATTTTTCCATAATAACATTTATCGTTCATTACTTTTGCTTAATTTTTTTAATAAAAACAACTACAACCAACCGTTGTAGTTGTTTTTTTGGGTGTTTGTTATGCAGCAAATAATGCAGCAAAACCAATACCTTCAATAAGTGCAGCTGCGATTAACATCGCTGTTTGGATTTTACCAGATGCTTCTGGCTGACGTGCAATTGCATCCATGGCGGATCCGCCAATTCTACCAATTCCCATTCCTGCTCCAATAACGATTAAACCTGCTCCTACAATACTTGGAATTTCCATAATATATATAAATTAAAAATTAAACATTCAGTTTGTTAATGTGCATGATCGTGATCATGCTCTTCTACTGCCGACCCAAAATAGAGGGCTGACAACATGGTAAATATATAAGCCTGTAAGGCTGCTACTAATAATTCTAATATTCCTAATCCAAAGGCTAACACAAAGGATAACGAGCTCCCTAGCCAGCTTTTGAAAATAAACATCAACCCTATTAAACTCATTAATACAATGTGCCCAGCGGTGATGTTTGCGTAGAGACGTATCATTAATGAAAAAGGCTTGATAAACGTTCCTAATAATTCAATTGGTGCTAATACCAAGCGCATTAACTTAGGAACTCCTGGCATCCAAAAAATGTGCATCCAGTAGTCTTTTTTTGCTGTAAATGTGGTAATCAAATACGTGAGCATTGCCAAACAAAATGTTACGGCTATGTTGTTGGTTACATTGATTCCTAGTGGTGTCAACCCTAATAAATTGATGGTCCAGACAAAGAAAAATACGGTGAGCAAATAGCTCATGTAACGCTTATAGTGTTTCTTTCCTATGTTTGGAATTGCGATATCATCTCTTACATACAATACGATTGGCTCGAGAATTCTGCCAATTCCTGAGGGAATTGAGTTTGTCTTGTAGGTTTTAGCCATTCTAGAAAAAACGAAGAATAACAATAATGAAACGATCATGATTGTAAATACGTTTTTTGTAATAGAAAAGTCTAGGGGCTTTACGTTTGTAGCGTGGTGGGTTTCATCATAAGTGATGGTTCCTTCCGCATCTGTTTTGTATATTTTTCCGTGGTCTAATTTGTAATTGGCGTCTCCAGCTTGTGCTACCGACTCTCCATGATGAAATTTTGAAGATGAAAACACTTGCAATCCATTGTCCCATAAGATGACGGGTAAAGGAAATCCAATGTATTCGTGTACACCTTCATCCGTTGTGTAAGACCACAAACCAAAGTCATAGGTGTCTTCTAAGTGGTGTTGAATGTACGCCTTAATTTCAGATTTAATATCCGTTTCTGTACCTTTTTCACCACCTGCCATAGATAAGAACGGGAGTAGAAAAAATAATAATGTAATTAATCTAATTGTTAATTTACTTCGCATAGCACTGTTTAATGATCACTTAAAAATCGATGCAAAGTTATGTATTAAATCAAAAACAAAAAACAATTTTTAGTCTTTATTTTAATCTTAAAAATGTGTGGAAAAATTAGGCGTTAAAACTACATTTCATTGAGCCATTTACTTAAGTAAATCGTCTCTAGAATTAAACAAAGGCTGTAGGGTATAAAAAATGCTAAAAACTCGAGGGTTTCAATGTTTCCATCTGCTTTGTATGCCCCATGAAATACAATAAAAAAAGCGAGGAACTTAACAAAGCTACTCCCAAGAAACAAAAACCCTATCTGGTTGGTATATTTTTCTTTTAATTTGAATAATAAAAATACGATGCCAACTGTCAAAAGCGTATTTATGATGTAGGATGCTAAAATTTTATTTTCAAACAATGGAAGGTCCGCGTTTTGAAGCAGAAATAAATGCAGTGCAAATGCCAAGGAAATGAGTAAAATTAAGCGGCTCGAAAATGAAACCATAGGATGCTTTAGCATAGACAATTGGAAAGGTAATTAATATTTAATTCTGTTGAGTTGCTTTAAGACAAGATAGATTGAAATTGCGACGCCAAAAAGTGTACAAAGAATTAGAAATAGTTTTTGGCCTGGGTTGTAGCTTTGGTCGAGCCACTTCCCTAAGCGAACAAACAGGTAAATAATAAGGCCCATTTGAAAGCCTATCGCCGATAGAATTCCGAGTTGTTTAAGCGGATTGTCCACTTTTGGGATTGTTTTGAGATAAGACTGCTTCTGATTCGTTTTTCAATTCTTTTACAGAACCTTTCATGAGACAACTCGCATTAAACGTTGCGCCTGGTTCTACAGATAACTTCCCTATTTGCACGTCTCCTTCAATGTGTGCCGATGATCGCAGATTAAGGGTATCTGAAACATTTAATGTTCCTTTAAACTTCCCTTCCATATCCGCATTGTCACAAACTAAAACACCTTCAACTGCGCCTGTTTTACCAATGACAACTTTTCCTGAAGTGGTTAAAGACCCATTGACAACACCTTCGATTCGAAAGTCGCCTTCACTGATTAAATCGCCTGTAAAGGTTGTTCCTTGAGCAATTGTATTTTGTTGAGAAAATGAACTTGAACTTGATTTTTTGTTTTCTGCAAACATAGGTTTCGTTTTTAATTAATGGTTTCTAAGTAGGCTTCTAAAGCTTTATGTATTTGAACCGTTTGATAATTTTTGGAGGATATTCCAAAGAATGGTTTCGATACTTCTAGGTCGTTTTTAGTTTTTAAAATTTCTACAAATCCAAATGCACCTTGAACACTTTTTAGCCCATGAACTACAACAAAGATAGTGTTTGTATCATAACGATCTTTAGAAACGCTCAATTTAAAATAGTCAACATCTTCAATTGCAGTGCTTAAAGCTTCTTTGAACTCCTTAATTTCATTGGTTTCTGACTCCTCAAATTTAAAAATAGTTTTAAAATTCGTTTGCGTTGAGTCCTGAACAAACTCCATACTTTGTAGTTGTGGAATGACTGTTTCGTACATACGAGCTGCCTTTTTTCCTTCCATACTACTAGGGTAGTTTAAGGCTACAAAGTTTAACCCTTCTTTATAAGCTTCAAAGCCATATAATCTGGCTTTGGAAGTCACTTTTAAAAGTTCTAGCTTGGGTACAATTTGATCCCCATCCAAACGAATGATTTGTAGATCACAACCCTCAATAACCTGTTGATATTCCCCCAACTCAAACTGTGCATACAAGTTGTTATAAAGAGTTTCCGGACTGTTCTCATTGTTTAGCAAAGCTGATTCTGGGTTTAACAAAATCTCGGCATATCGTGAATCCGGATAGTTGTCAATAATATCGCTTTTAGCAAGTGCCTGTAAACGCTTAAGATCTAACAACGCATATAGTTTGTATAGATTATATTTCGCTGGCAAAACAAGACGGTCTTCTGGGTTTTGGTTCAATAATTGCTCGAGTTTGTCTTGTGAGCGTTTATACTCCTTAAACTTGTCTTTGTATATAAGCCCCAATTGGTAATATGCAAAATTGCGTTCTTTGGCGATACTGTCTAAAACTTTTTCTTCAGATGGAATTTGAGATACGTAAAAACCTACTGAATAGCGTTTTTGTTTTTCTTCTTCGGCGGCTTTTGCTATTTCATCGGTTTCTTTTAAGTCAGGTAGTGCTGATTTACTAGACCAACGCCAGTTGGTTTCTAAAGCACGATCGCCCCATATTCTAATAAACTCATTTTTTCCAAACGCCACTGTTGTTGGATTGTAAAAATAGAATGATTTTCCTTTTTTAGTAACTGAATTTTGTGAAGAAGCAAAAGAATTGGCAGATGATTTAGCTGCTTTTTTTGAAGCTTCTTCTTGTAACTTTAAGTCTTCAATATAGGATTGAAAATAAGCTTCTTTTTCAGCGTCCGACATAGCTACTACACTTAAAATACTGTCATTTGCTTGAGCAATGGATTCGTAGTAAATGACATCTTCTAAATTATCTCGTTTGCGTTTGATGGCGCGATGTGGCTTACTGTTTTCTTTGAGTTTTAATAAGGTGCTGTCATAATAGGATCCTGCTAAAACATACTCTGAATAATCAAAATTTAGATCGCCTAAGGTTTGGTAGTTTGTAGCTGTCAAAAAATCGTCTTCAGAATTGGTCCGTAGTGATTTATTAAAATACGTAATAGCAATTGAATCTGATTGATTCTGAAGTTGATACTTTGCAATTTGATGATAGATTCTGTCTAAAAAAGGTCTGTTTTCCCTGTTGGTTTCTAAATCTTCTAAAAGGTCTTGAAGAGCAAGCTTATCCCCGTTTTTAAATTCAAAATTTTTAATTTTTTCTAAATGGGCACTAATCATATAAGTTCTTGGACTTCTTCTGTTAAGAGCAATCACTTTATCAAATGCAAGGTTGGCGCTGTCTTTTTTGCCCAAAGAGGAATAGAGTTGTCCTTCAATAAAATGCAAGCGTCCTCGTTGTTCGTTGTTCTTTGTAAGTTTTGAAGCCACTTGTAGTTGCGTAATCGCACTATCAAGTGATTTTGTCGTAATATAGGCTTGTGCTAAAGTCGAAGATGCTTCAACGATGTCGTATTTAGATAAGTCTTCTAACTCAATAAGTTTCTTTAAATCTTTGATTGCAACATCTTCATTCTGAAGACGAAGATTGGTTTTTGCGCGCCAAATTTTGGCTAGATTAATATTGCTGCTTGCTGGATATTTGAATAAAATATAGTTGAATGCCTCTTGTGCAGGAATAAAGCGATTGTCAAAATAACGAGCTTTTCCCAATAACATGTAAGCTTCATCAATTTGTGGGTTTTTTTCTTTTCCCTTAATGTTCATCCCATGTTTTTGGATGGCTTTGACTGCTTTAACTTCTGCAAGTTCAATACTTGGGTTTTTTGCTTTGTCACTTGAAACAATGTCATCCGTGATTTGCAAACGCTCAACAGGCAGAATTTCCCAATAGTTGTCTTTATAAGCTGCAATAACAGCCGTTTTTCCAGATTCTAAGGCAACATTCCCATTAAAGAGGACATTATACTTTGTGTTTACAGAATGCCAAGAACGGTTCAGGAATCTATCTTTTTTCCTAGAACAACTTGAAACAGTTAAGACTATTACAATCCCAACAACTATATAATTAAAAATGTTTTTCAACAGAAACGTCTTTGTTTATTAATAACTAAAAGATAGCACTTTATCGTATGCAAGGTTGTAAAAATAATCATCTTTTTGTAGAAAACTAGTAAAATATAGGGTTTTGACTTAAAATAATCGTGGGATCTGTTTTAATTTTAGGGAAGTCTTAACAGATGATTATCTTAAATCTTTCTTATTTTTGTTGAAAAAACTTCCATGGCTCAATTTCATTCTTTAAAAATAAAATCCATTTTAAGGCAAACCGACAAAGCAGTGAGCATCACTTTTGAAGTGCCAACAGCCTTAAACGCTGACTTTGCATTTACGGCTGGCCAATACATTACTTTAAAAACAGTGATTGATGCTAAAGAAATTCGAAGGGATTATTCTTTAAGTTCAAGTCCTCAAAGTGAATCGCTAACGGTGACTGTAAAGGAAATTGAAAATGGTGTATTTTCATCTTATGCTAATACACAGCTAAAAACTGGAGATACTCTAGAAGTAGGAACTCCTAACGGGCGTTTTATTTATGACCCGAAAACTGATGCTTCAAACACAATTGTAGCCTTTGCAGCAGGAAGTGGAATTACGCCGATAATGAGTATTGCTCGTACCGTATTAGAAACCGATAGTAATTTTGTGTTGATTTACGGAAATAAAAGTCCTAAAGAAACTATTTTTTATGACGAGATTTTAAAGCTTCAAATACTCCACAGCAATCGCTTTATGGTGCTATTTATTTATAGTGAAACTGATGAAAAAGACGCATTGTTTGGGCGTATTGACAGTGGTAACGTTCAGTATCTTCTTAAAAACAACATTGCTGTCAATAATTCTCAAAAATTTTATCTGTGCGGTCCTGAAGGAATGATAAACACTGTCAATGGTATCCTGACGGAAAAAGGGGTTGAAGCTTCTAAAGTTCTGTTTGAATTATTTACAGCTTCAGAAGTAAAGTCTACAAGCACAAGTACTAACGAGGGAGATTCTAACATTACGATTCTTGTAGATGAAGAAGAAACAACCTTAGTGATGTCTCAAAAACAAACCATTTTGGAAGCTGCTCTTGCAAATGATCTCGATGTACCATATTCGTGTCAAGGAGGTGTTTGTAGTAGTTGTATTTGTCGTGTGACTGAGGGGACTGCTACAATGCGACAAAATAACATCTTAACCGATAATGAAGTTGCAGAAGGGCTGGTTTTAAGTTGTCAAGCTGAGCCAACCTCAACGTCTATCAATGTTGATTTTGACGATATTTAAAGGTTGTCTTGCACTGTTTTCACAATACTTTCAACGGTGATGGTTTGCATTGCAAACTCATACCCTTCTGGATAACTATTGCCGTATATTGACGTTGGAATTTTAGAGAATTTTTCCTGATCTGACAGTAGATTATTGGCTTCTAACTGATTAAAGGGTGCAAAGCCAGCATTGGGATGAGTGACGCCCCAAAGCGTGACTACCTTGACTCCGAGCATTGCCGCCATGTGTCCATTGCTAGAGTCCATAGAGAGCATCACTTTTAAATTTGAAATAATATCTAATTCTTGTTCCAAACTAAATTTTCCCGCAACACAAAATACATTTGAATATTTGGAAGCAAGAGTTTCTAGTTGCTGTGTTTCATTTGCGCCACCTCCAAACAATAACACTTTCGTTTCTTTTTCGAGCTCAAAGATTACCTTATCCATTTTTGAAATAGGATAGGTTTTGGAAGCATAAGCTGCAAAAGGTGCAATCCCAACAATGGCATCTGTGAAGCTTCCAAGTACTTTTGTGGTCGCGGGATCGAATGGTTTGGAAGTAGGAAAGGAAGGGTTGTCTATTTCAAACTCAAAACCAAAACTTCTAAACACGTCTGCGTAACGCTGTGGAGTTGTGCGCAAAGGAGTATCGATTTTTCCAGTTATTAATGCCTTTTTTCTGGCGCGACCTTTATCTATTTGAGCAAACCTTATCCCTGATAGAAAGAATTTTAAAATTTTTGTTCGTAATACATTGTGTAAATCTGCAACTGCGTCAATATGGATATTTCGCAGTGATTTTGAAAGTCGGTATAAACCAACTACTCCTTTGTGAGAAGTGTTGAAATCCGCAGAGATTACGGTTACCTTTACTAGATCTCTAAACAAAGGTGCAAATTGTTTTTTAGTGAGCACTGTGAGCTTGATATCAGGATAAGCTCTTGAAAAAGCGGCTAGTACAGGAACGGTCATTGCGACATCTCCCATGGACGAGAGTCTTATGACTAGTATGTGTTTGAGATCCGACACCACTAAAAATAAATTATTTAATCCCTCTTAAAACAGGGTTTAGCTCGTCGTCATTATACATTTTCATTTGCTTGTAAACCTTCATATATTTATCGCCGTTGGCAATATCTTCTAACAAATCGTCAATTGCAATAGATAAATCTGTACGCTGTTCTAAAAGAGTATTTAGTTTTGTTTGACAGCTTTTTTTATGGGAATCAGAAGCATCTTCTCGTACAGTTTCGAGGTGCATGTGATAAATTTTTAAAGCTAAAATTGATAAACGATCAATAACCCATGCTGGACTTTCTGAATTTATTTTGGCGGTAGGTTTTGCTTGAACATTTTTATGAGTATCTAAAAAGTAACTATCGATAAACTCAACTGTGTCTGTTCGGTCTTGGTTTGAGGCATCAATCTTACGTTTTAATTTTAAAGCTGCAACGGGGTTAATATTTGGATCTCTAATAATGTCTTCATAAGCCCACTGAACGGTGTCAATCCAACACTTTCTGTAAAGTAAATGTCCGATGAGGTCTTCCCCTTTATCATGTTTGTTTTGAAAAGGTTGATCTACTGAATTTAAAACTTTATAGGTTGCTATAACGTCTTGAAAAATGGAATTGGCTTTGTTTGAAAACATAGTCTATTATTTATGTGGCAAATATAAGTTAATTCTTTAGTTTAGTTTACTGGAAATGAAATATTCAGACCAACTTGAAGAAGGGCAGTAAAAAGCAGTAACCCTATAACGAGTTCTGACAACCAACGATACTTAGTGCTTTCAGAAAAATTTGCCAATACTACTGAGGAAGGCGCAATCGCAAATAAATAACCTCCTAGTTGGTGATTTGTGGTTGTAAATACAATAACAAATCCTACAAAAATTGCTAAAACAAGGACAAAGAAATTCGGTGATTTAAATCTGTTTTTAAGTACTATTTTTATAATAAAACTAATTACACCAAATAAAACGATTCCCAGAAACTGAAGCGATTTGGGGTGGAGTATTGCGCTATTAAATGAAAAGGTATCAAAACTAAAGGGAGGTAAATATTCGAGAAAATTTGGAAATACATTTTCTGTGAGTAATCGATAGCTTGCCAAAAGTATTCCTACTACTAAAATTCCACAAAAAGGAATGACAGTGTTTTTAATTTGAGCAACAGAGTAAAATACCATAGCCAAAAATAAAACTAAAAAAAACAAAATAGCCCAGGGTTCAAAAATAGTTGCTAGACAGATCCACATGGAAGCATCTAATAGTTTTTTTTTGATGTTTTGATTTGTTTTTAGACTCATAATTCTTCGAAGGGAAAGCAGTATAAAAAAGTTTGAGATTAGTATGGAATTCGTCTCTAAACAAGACGGTATGAGTCCAATAAACAAACAAAAGTAAAGTGCTGCTAGACTATTTTTATTGGTTAAATTGTTTTTGGTGACTATAAATATTAACGTAAAAAAGGATGCTAATACCAATGAAAAATAGCCAATTTCTTTTAGAGTGTTTGAAAGATTTACTTCGAAATCAACAATGAAAATACGTTGATATGCAAACATACAAATCAGTACAATTAAAAAAATTATATACTGAATTGGTTTAGATGTTTTAAAAAAGCTTGTAATCATATAAAGTGTTGACTATATTTGCCCTGTAAATATAAGGTTATTATAAAAATTTCTTGTGAGTTTGGTAAATCAACAATATCATTTAACATTTTATAACCCAAAAACTTTAAACTAAAGACCTATGAAAGATTTTTTCTATGCCATTCAAGACCTATTTGACACTTTATTGTTAGCACCTTTTGATGAGTTAAGAGCTCTTGAGGTTGAAAACTGGTTTGGCGCCAACATCGTGTCTTGGATATTTATGAGTATTGGATTGGTTGCCTTTGTGTATTGGATGTTACAACTCAAGTCTTTTAGTGACAACAATGAAGAAGATAAGAGCATCTCTTCGCATTCTTACCTATAGATCAAATCCAATATCTTTTCGATAGTTCATTCCTTCAAATTTGAGGAGTTCTATTGATTTATAAGAGGTGTCTAAAGCCGATTTGAAATCGGCTCCAAAAGAGGTAACGGCCATAACGCGTCCTCCAGAAGTTATAATTTTTCCATCTTTATTTTTTGCACCCGCATGGAATACCATTGAGTTTTCAATTTTTTCTAGTCCTGTAATTTCTTTTCCTTTTTCATAAGCTTCTGGATACCCTCCCGAAACTAACATAACTGTTACTGCCGTTTGTGGGTCAATTTCAATGTCGACTTCATTCAAACATTGTTTGTCAATCGCTTGAAATATTTCAACTAAGTCTGTTTTTAATCTTGGTAAAACAGCTTCTGTTTCAGGGTCACCCATTCGAACGTTGTATTCAATCACAATGGGTTCTGAATCCACCATTATAAGTCCAATAAATATAAAACCTTTATAGGGTAATTGGTCTTTAACAAGACCGTCAACTGTTGGTTTTACAATTCTATCTTCTATCTTTTTTAACAATACCTCATCTGCAAAAGGAACTGGAGAAATAGCTCCCATGCCTCCTGTGTTTAAACCTGTATCGCCCTCCCCTATTCGCTTGTAATCTTTGGCTGTAGGAAGGAGTTTATAATGTTTTCCATCGGTTAAAACAAAACAACTCAATTCGATGCCATCTAAAAATTCTTCAATCACAACCTTAGAGCTTGCGACTCCAAATTTAGATTCCACTAGCATATTTTTAAGCTCTTGCTTTGCTTCTTTTATGTCCGAAAGGATGAGTACTCCTTTCCCTGCGGCAAGACCATCTGCTTTAAGTACGTACGGCGGCTTTAGTGTTTCTAAAAATGCAAATCCAGCCTCAAGGTTATCTTTGGTGAAACTTTCATAGGCTGCGGTTGGGATATTGTGACGAACTAAAAATTCTTTAGCAAATTCTTTACTGCCCTCAAGTTGGGCTGCAGCTTTTTGAGGACCAATCACAGCAACGTGTTGTAATTCTGTGTCATTTGAGAAGAAGTCGTAAATTCCATTTACTAAAGGGTCTTCTGGACCTACAACAACCATTGAAATAGTGTGAGCAATAACCTGTTTTTTAATGCCTTCAAAGTCTGTGACAGAGACGTCGAGATTGGTGGCTATAGATGCTGTTCCGGAGTTGCCTGGTGCTACAAATAACGCTTTACACAATGGACTTTGGGAAACTTTCCAAGCAAACGTATGTTCTCTACCTCCGGCACCTAGTATTAAAATATTCATGAAAATGTTTTGATTAATATGCTTTATCTTCGCCATTAATGGTATTAAAAAGAGTTTGAAAAATAATTTTTAAGTCTAAGAAGAATGACCAGTTTTCGATGTAAAAAATATCGTGTTGGACACGCCCTATAATATCTTTGTCAGATTCTACTTCGCCTCTATAACCACTCACTTGGGCCAAACCAGTAATTCCGGGCTTTACAAAATGACGTACCATAAATTTGTCTATTTTTTTTGCATACATATCTGTATGGCTCAACATGTGGGGTCGTGGACCTACGACTGACATATCTCCTAAAAGTACGTTGAAAAATTGAGGCATCTCATCAAGACTTGTTTTACGAAGGAGTTGACCAAATATAGTAATTCGGGCATCGTCGCGTGAGGCTTGAACTAAATCTGCGTTGGGGTTATTTACCATGGATCTAAACTTAAAACAATTGAAAGATTTAAAGTTATATCCATTTCGTAATTGTGTAAAAAAGACGGGGCCTTTGGATTCGACTTTAATAACAAGCGCGATCAGTGGCGTGAGCCAGGACAAAATTAATACAATTACGGCAAGAGAAAATACGATATCAAACAACCGCTTTAAAAGTGAGCTAAAAGGGTCGTCTAAAGGAATTGTTCTAAAAGTAAGAATTGGAATAATTCCATAATAATCGTGTTGTAGTTTTTTTGACAAGACTTTGCTTCTATCTGGAATAAATTTAACAACTTTAAGATTGTTGTCGGCGTAATTTACCACTGCTAAAAGATCTTCATTGTTGAGTTCTGAAATAGAACAGAAAATTTCATCAATTTCTTCGTTTGTGATGTAATCAAAAATAGCTTCCAAATCTAGCTTGGATCGGTCTTTAAAACAAATAATTTTTTTATTAAAAAACCCATAGGCTGGTGTGTCTAACAGAAATTTTTCCAGTGATTCAGACTGAGGTGTTTTACCTAAAATAATCGTTTTTCGGATATTACCTTTGAAAATAGATCGATATCTTTTTAGTAAAAAAAACATTAAGTATTTAAAAATCGCAATACAAAAGAACGATACCAAAATATAGTTAACTATAAGTGTTGGACTGAGGTTAAGATTGAAGTTAATTCCTGAATAGGCAAACATCATTAAACTGAAGAGAAGAATTTGTCTAAATAGGAGCTTGAGAATTCTAATTACAGTAGAAAACCTGTGAACCTCGTAAAAACTAGACACAAAAGTGGTAATCACCCATCCAAAAGAAATGAATAATAAAAAACTAAGGGAATGTATATCTTTAAAAAAGCAAAGAAGACCAAAGGCATTTATAAGCACCAAATCGGCAACATAAGAAATGGGTTTTATGAATCCTGAATATCGACCGTGTTTAAATAAACTCACTTACTGTTTTATATGTTTCGAAAAATCTTTGTGATCTATCTTGGTTAATTTTTCATCCGATAAGTTCTGAAAATAATTAAACGTCATTTTCATTCCCTCTTTTCTGGATATTTTTGTTGACCAATTTAACAATTTTTTTGCTAATGTAATGTCTGGCTGGCGTTTTAAGGGGTCATCCTCTGGAAGCGATTTAAAAATTATCTTTTGATCCGAGTTTGTTAGTTTTAGAATTTCGTTTGCAAATTCAATGATTGTGATTTCGTCTGGGTTTCCTAAGTTAACCGGATTTGAATAATCACTAAATAACAACCTATAGATCCCTTCAACTAAATCATCTACATAACAAAAGGAGCGGGTTTGAGTTCCTTCACCAAATACAGATAGATCCTCCCCTCTTAGGGCTTGGCCCATAAAAGCTGGAATGACGCGTCCATCGTTCAAACGCATGCGTGGTCCATAAGTATTAAATATACGTGCAATCCGTGTTTCCAGTCCGTGAAATCGATGATAAGCCATTGTGATGGCTTCTTGGAATCGTTTGGCTTCATCGTAAACTCCTCTTGGGCCTATAGAGTTCACGTTTCCAAAATAATCCTCAGACTGTGGATGCACCAACGGATCTCCATACACCTCGGACGTCGATGCAATAAGAATACGGGCTTTTTTTGATTTGGCTAGTCCTAGTAAGTTATGTGTCCCTAAAGAACCTACTTTAAGGGTTTGAATAGGTATTTTAAGGTAATCGATGGGACTTGCTGGGGATGCGAAATGTAAAATATAATCGATGGGTTCATCAATGTCTATGTGAACTGTTACATCATGCTCGATGAAATGAAAATTTTGGTGGTCAAATAAATGTTGGATATTGTCTTTATCACCTGTGATAAAATTATCCATCCCCAAAACTTTAAACCCTTCACTGATGAAGCGATCACATAAATGGGACCCTAAAAATCCTGCTGCACCGGTAATAAGTATGGTTTTGGACATAACAAACTATTTATCAAGCCAAATATAATTAGATTGTTTGGTTTAAGCCTTAATTGGATCTAGGAATTCTTAATTGGACATTAAGTATATTAAATATAGTGTTTAATCAGGGGATCATTTAAGCCTATAATATGAACTTCATGTATTCTATTAAATATCGTTTTCAAGCATGAATCTGTTCTTGAAAATACTGGTTTTAATTATAATGTATCTAATAAGTTATTTGCTTTGCGTGTAGATTTAAAAAGAAGGTGTAACGGATAGACGGTTTTAGAAGATAATTTATGATTTCCCTATACAATTAGTGTTGAAAAACATACCTTTGTTTATACAATAATTAAATGAGCAAAATAAAAACAATTCATATTGTTGAAGCCCTCGGAGGTGGTGTATATACTTACTTTGTTAATCTATCAAATCATTTTGGTGAAAGACAACATATTGAGACCACCATTATCTATAGTGATCAAAGGCCTGAAATTAACCCATTAAATGTAAGAAGAGATTTTCATGAAAGTGTTAACTTACTTCCTGTTCAAATGTGCGTTAAGCCTTCGCTTTATCACGACTTTAAAACACTTTTAGTTTTAATAAAACATATTAAACGTTTAAGACCAAATATTGTTCATTTACATTCTTCTAGAATGACTGTTCTAGGAAGGTTGGCACATGTTTTTTCTTTTTCTAATTCAAAACTGTTTTATACTCCACACGGCTATTCTTTTCTTAAAAAAGATGTATCGCCCCAAAAGCAAAAAGCTTATTATTTAGTTGAAAAATATTTTGCTAAGCTTGGAGGCTCTTCAATAGCTTGTGGAGATACTGAGTTTAATTTAGCTAAAAAATTTAGTAAAGCATATTTAGTAAGAAATGGAGTTAACTTGAAAACCTTTAACAAATCAAAATCAGACAGAAAGAATCATGATTTTACAATTGGTATTTTAGGACGAATTACTTTTGCGCGTAACCCTGAACTGTTTAATAGGGTTGCTCAAAGGCATCCTAAAATTAGGTTTTTGTGGATTGGAGATGGAGAATTACGACATTTAATCACTTCAAAAAACATTAAAGTGACAGGATGGTTTAATGAAAGAGAAGAAGCTCTAGAACAACTAAAATCAGTTGATATTTATTTGCAAACCTCTCTTTGGGAGGGATTGCCAATGGCTGTTTTAGAAGCTATGACAATGAAAAAACCTGTATTAGCAACAAATGTAATAGGAAATAAAGATATTGTTTTACACGGAAAGACAGGCTATTTGTTCGACAACGAAGAGGAGTTAGTAACTTATATAGAGCTATTGCAAGATAAGGCTCATCGATTAAAACTTGGAGAAAATGGGGAAAGCAGAGTTAAGGAGTTTTTTGACAGCAGTAAGAACTTTAAAAACTTGGAAGCGATCTATTTAAAACAATAATACTATGTTTTGAGGCAAAAAGACAGATCCAAAATGCACTAAATACAATCCCGTCAAATCTTAACAAGAAATCATCTGTTAAATTAGATGTTAAAAATAAAATAAAAAAGAAATAGGCAAGAGCTGACTTTGTGTTTTTCGCGATCCATAGAATGTTAAATATATAGCCGAGTAAAACTAGCAGCCCTAGAATTCCAAATTTTAGTAAAAAATCTAAATATTGATTATGCACGGGAAACTTGTGTTTTGCTAAAAAAAGTTGACCGGTATCTGTGTAGCTATTAACCAGTACTGGTTTGCTGTCAGCTGCGCCAACCCCAATAAGTAAATGGTTTTTTGCAATATCCAACGTAGATTTCCAAATACTTAGTCTTGTTACCAAGCTACTATACACCTCAGCTTCTGGATTTACAAAATCATCTAACCTTCCGATTTTGTCCAAATGCATAAATGTAACATCGGTGTATTTTTTCACCATATAAGGAAATTTATAAGTAAACACTGTCGTTATAGAGACAAGAAACAAAAAAACTGCGGTGACGTAAATTAGTAGTTTCTTGCTAGATATTTTATTTTTAAGACTAATAATGGTAATGATTAACATGCCTAGAATAGTATTTAAAAATGCAACTCTAGTATTTAGGACAAATAAGATAATTAAAGACAATAGCAATAGTAGCAAGCTGAAAGTGATTCGAAGGCAATTGCGCTTAGATAACAGGCTAATTAATACTAAGTAGGTGTTTGTAACCACTAAAAAAGCAACATGCATATTAAGCGCTGGTGCGTGAGAATTTAGACTAGAAGCAAACTTATAGCCCATTTGCCAAACTAATTTACCATTAAAATACTGCTGAAACAAATCATAATTATTTAAAAAATGCACAATAAGAGCTACAAATAGAATCAAGGTAAATAAAAAAGAATACACATTGAGAACCTTGCTTATCGATATCGAAATTTGCTGAGCAATAATCAAAACAGGAAAAATAAGCAGAGAGAGATACTTCTCAGTGTGTTTTAAACCTTCATATAAACTATCATTGTTTGATATGAAAAGAATATGTAAAAAAAACGGCAAACTGATTAATAGAGCTTGAAAAAATGTTGTTCTATTAAATCTTATTTTTCTTAAGAAAAGAATATTTAAGAAGAAGAAAATCAAAATAGCTGCTGTCGCTGGTTTTATAAATGGAAGCAGACTTGCCAAGACACCAAGAACGTAGTCATAGAAAAAGAAATAATTGTTCTTAATTAATTTACTCTTTGATTTTAAAGACATATTTTATTTTTTTTCTTGATGTATTCAATAACTTTTGATCGTAATAAATAGCCAAGTATATAAGAGGTATAACACCAAGCTTATGCTTCACAGCAGAGCCCAAGTCTGGCTCAAAAACGCCTTGAATAATGAAGTATGCTATAATATAATGAAAAACCCATAGTTCCTGTGAGTAAGTACTCCTTTGTTTTAAACATTTATTGTAAAAAAATAGTATATATACAGACATAATTAATTGCCAAAGTACAAAAGCAATTACCTGTGGCTTATAGAAAAATTTCAATCCATTGACCGGGAAGTTTACTGTAAAAAACCCATAAAAGATGCTAACACTCTCGCCAACAAAGTTGTCGGTCTTAATGGGTGAGACGATTATAGTTTGGGAATTATCCCTTCCTTGTCGCTTAATATTTAGTTTTTCTCTCGTCCCTTCAGACATAAACTCTCCTTTTAAAATGCCATAACTTAAAGAAATGAAACATGTTATCAAAAGTCCTGTCAAAATATTTAAAAAAACTTTATTCTTTATTTTAAAACTCGTTACCAACGATAAAGCTAAGGCCAACAAAGGGACAAGTGAAAAATAGGGCCTAAACCAAAATCCAAAAAATAAAAACAAACAGGTAATAATAAATATTTTAATCCTTAATTGCATTGTGGATTGTAATATAAAGCAAATGATACTTATGTAAATGATTGTAATGAATTCCTTTGAAGGCATTCCAAGGTACACTCCTAAAATCACAAACGACAACCAAACAAGAGCGTTTCTTAAATACAGCTTGCTAAAAATTTCGGGTATTCCAAGTTTACGTATAATTAAAAAAATAACAGGAAGTTGAATGATGGCAATAATTGAGTAATTTAATCTATTCAACTTAATAAAGTCATAAAACCACATTGTGAATGAATAGCTGCCCATAAACCCTTTTTCGTTTCCAGGGTCTGATACAATTAAATTCGCATCAAAATAATACTTATCTGGCAATAAAAGTGGAGCCACTAGACCTAATAATATTGTAATAAAGATTACTATTACAAAAACAGCAGTATTTTTATTGAGCAATATTTTCAAAATCGTTCTAGTATTTCACAAAATCTTTACATTTCTTTTTTAATGATTCAGAAATGAACTTGAAGGTTTCTGGGTTTGATGGTGGATTATCCCAATCGATATCTTCAGGGTTATATACATTCATTTTTTTACCAAAGTGATTTTCAAACTCGTCTTTGTTCTGATTAGTCAAGATATTAATGTGATCTAACACACCTCTAAATCTTGACATATGCTGTTCCTCGTCGGTTAACCCCTCCACTAAAAACAAAACAGGTGTTCCTAAGGCTAAACAAGGTAGGGCGCAATGAATTCTTGAGGTGACCACAAGCTTAGCAGTTGCATATTTTCTTAAGTATGACTTTGCTACAGCATAAAGTTTTTCATTTGATTGATTTGAACTCACATAATGATTTAGTGAGATTGAATTGTCAATAACTTCCTTAGGCAAAAAATCACTTAACTTTGCCTTAGGAATAAAGTAATCTTTTAGTTTTCTCAATTTTTTAAATGGCCTTTTTTTTATTACCTGAATCCAGTTAAGCTTACTTAAAATTGATTTGTCATAAGAATAAAGTAAATCAACTAGAATGATATCATTTGATCTAGTATTGCTTTTGAATTTTTCATCTAAGGTAGTGGTTAAACAAAAACTATAATAGCTGTCAATTCCTTTATCTTGTAAAATCTGTAATGTACTGTAGTCCCTACAGCCTACTGGGGCGTGTTTTTTTAAGTAGTCTACGTTCTCTTTTTTGTTTAGTATCACAGATGCACTACTTGGCTGGAGGTGAAATGAAATAAATAAAGGGGATAAGTTGGGATTGGGGGGCCATTTTTCAGGAGCATCCGTAAACCAACCGTTCATTATTATCTTAGCTTCTTCTTTAACTGGAGCATCAAGGGCATCCCTATCAACATAAAAGTCAACCTGCGGCAAGAACTGCTCGGCGGCACAGCTTTGAATATGATCTCCAATATTAACTAGTCCTAAATTGCTTTGACTATGTTTGAATAAGGCGTATTTCATTTTCTTGTGTGTTTAAAATTTTATTTTAAGTTGAATTTTTTACTTTTTTTTTTAAAAAACTTTTATTTGATGCTAAAAGTAAAACTGATACAATAATAAACAATAAAAACGAAAAAGTTGTGCAATAATAAACAAATTGAATGGTGAAAATAACACAAAAAACTACTAAAAGAAAAAGCAATTTTTGATAATTAACTTTAATTTTAAAATAACTTAACCTCAAACACAGGGTAATTAAAAACCCTAGTAATGATCCAATAGCTACTGCGTAAAGTTCAAGAGATTTAATAAAAATAATACTAAACACTATATTTACTAATGCGCCAATAATCGTTGTAATAAAGATGCCTTTCGTGTTTTTTTGTTTTAAGTAAATCGCTCCAAGAAAAGCACAAAACGCCGAAAGGCCTGTTGACATAAGTAATATTGAAAGATAGTTACCAGCATCATGGTATGAGTTAGGGGTCGTGAATTGTACAATAGTTTTTGACAGGGTTGACAAAGAAATTATTAAACTTAATTCAATGATTATGAAGCGATTAAACGCTTTTGATAGGTTGAAATTGATAGAATTTTTAACTGTGGAAATCACATAATCTTGCCAGGTTAAAATAAAAACAGAGTTTACAATGGCAACAATGCCAGCATATCTTGCGGCTATAGCATATACCCCGTTATATTGTTCATTTAGAAAAACTAATATAATATATCTGTTTCCTAGATCAATTAGCCACCAACTCAAAGCGTTTGGCAGCAGCGGCCATGAATATACAATTAGACGTTTTGCTTCTACTCTATTTATTGAATAAAGGCTTACGCCAAAAGGAATTTTACTAAATGAAAGAGCTAATATTATTGTTATGATTTGAGTGATTATTAGAACAATTAAAAGGCCGCGAACGCCTTGTTGTAAAACAACGATAAATAAAACTGTTAGCGACAAAATTAACAGTGTATTTATAGCGCCCATAATTCCATACCATTTGTTGTTTTTTAGCCCACGAAACAATTGCTGAGCAAAAACATATAAACAAGATGTAAGCTGTAAAATAATAAACTCATAAAAATACGCATAATCGATCCATAGGTTTATGACCGATGCTATTATGGCAAAAATAGAATAACATAATAACAGAACACCAAGAGCGGTACTAACTATTTTTTTATGAGTTTTCTCTTCTTCTGCTTCTAATAAGAAGCGGTAGACCCCGTCGGAAATTTGAATTGTGATTAATGGAGTTAAAAATGTTATAGACACTAATATTAAGTCGTATTGGCCTAGTTGACTTTGCTCTAAATAGAAAGACAGAAATGGCACGATTACAAATAACACCGCTTTAGAGCCAAGAATTCCAAAAGAATAAAAGACAGAAGATTTGATGAATGAGTTAATCTTTAACAATTTATAAGCTTTTTATTAATCTCTTTAAGCTCTGCTTAAAAGAAGGTGGTTTAACTGAAAAAAAATCATAGACTTTTTTAGTATCTAAGGTGCTATATTTTGGGCGCTTCGCTGGAGTTGGGTGATCCACCGTTTTAATGGGATTTAATTTGATTTCTATGTCGGATAATTCAAAAATAGCCTTTGCAAAATCATACCAGCTGACCATGCCTTCGTTGCTGTAATGATACAGGCCAAAGTTAGTGTTTTTAGAGCTCACAATGTTTAATATCATTTTCGCTAAATCTCCTGCATAGGTTGGAGTTCCTATTTGATCTGACACTACGTTAATTTCATCGCGCGTTTCGGCCAATCTTAGCATCGTTTTCATAAAATTAGTCCCATGCTCAGAATATAACCATGATGTTCTGATAATAAAATGTTTTTTTAATGTTTTCTGGATCTCAACTTCTCCTTTCAGTTTAGAAGCTCCATACACGCTTATTGGATTAGGAGTATCTGTTTCAGTGTAAGGCTCACTCCTATTTCCATCAAACACAAAATCAGTCGAAACATGAATTAGAATAGTATCCTGAGCGTTACAAACAAGCGCTAAATTTTTTGAGCCTTGTGCGTTTATTTCAAATGCTTTCTCAACTTCTGTTTCTGCCTTATCAACTGCTGTATAAGCTGCACAATTGATACAGTAATCAATTTTTGGGTGGGTTTTAAAAAACTCCTCTACGTCGTTCAAGTTACGAATATCTAGCTCTTGATAGTCCGTATAAATAAAATGTAATCCCTTATGCTGCTTAGCACGATCTTTAATACAACTTGCCAATTGCCCGTTACTTCCAGTTACCAATACATTGATCATAGCTCTATGTTTGAAAGTGTTGGTAATACTAAGTCTTTTTCAGAAATAATAAATTCATTAGACGGCAGCCTCCAGTCAATTCCTAGAGAAGGGTCGTCATATCGAAGCCCTTGCTCCGAAGCTTTATTGTAAAAATTATCGCATTTATAAGAAAAAATAGCGGTGTCGCTAAGCACTATAAACCCGTGTGCGAACCCTCTTGGTACAAAAAGTTGTTTTTTGTTGTCTTCGGATAACTCAATTGAAAAATGCTCACCAAACGTGGGCGAGTTTTTTCTCATATCTACAACTACATCTAAGACCTTTCCTTTAATAACCCTTACAAGTTTAGCCTGTGCATAATCGCCTGTTTGAAAGTGTAGCCCCCTTAGAACACCTTTAGAAGAAAACGATTCGTTGTCTTGAACAAAATCAATATCCTTTCCAATTAATTCATTAAACTTATTTTGATTGAAACATTCAAAAAAATACCCTCTTGTGTCTTTTAAGACGTTGGGCTCTATAAAAAAGCAACCTTTAAGTTTTGTTTCTGTGGCTTTCATTATTTTTTATTCAGTAGTTCCATTAAATTTTTACTGTACCCGCTTTTTAATAAAGGCTCTGCTAATCTTTTTAATTGGGCTTCATCTATATACCCCATTTCGAATGCAACTCCTTCAATAGCGCCTACTTTTAATCCTTGTCTTTGCTCAATGACCTCTACGAACTGAGAGGCCTGCATTAACGACTGAAATGTCCCTGTATCTAACCACGCTGTTCCTCTGTCTAAAATACTGACACTAAGTTTGCCTTGCTTAAGATATGCTTTATTTACGTCTGTTATTTCTAACTCGCCTCGGTGACTGGGTTTAATGTTTTTTGCAATATCAACGACGGTATTGTCATAGAAATATATCCCAGGAACGGCATAGTTCGATTTTGGATGTTCTGGTTTCTCTTCAATAGAGACCGCTTTTCCTTCTTTATTAAACTCAACAACTCCGTAGCGTTCTGGGTCATTAACTCTATAGGCATAAATAATTCCGCCTTCAGGGTCATTGTTTGCTTGTAAAAGTTTTTCTAAACCCGTACCATAAAAAATATTGTCTCCTAAAATAAGCGCCACTTTATCATTCCCAATAAACGCTTCACCAATTAAAAAAGCCTCTGCCAATCCATTTGGGTGTTCCTGCTCCGCATATTCAAAAGAACATCCGTATTTTTTACCATCCCCTAGTAGCTTTTGAAATAATGGTAAATCTTTTGGAGTTGAAATAATCAACACCTCGTTTATGCCCGCATACATCAGTGTTGACAACGGATAGTAAATCATAGGCTTATCATAAATAGGCATCAACTGCTTACTTACAGAAAGTGTTAAGGGGTGAAGTCGTGTTCCAGATCCACCAGCGAGAATGATTCCTTTCATGTGTCTATATCTATTATTTTTAAAAAGGTCACATGCTGTTCGCTAATAGTCATTTTCTTGGGTAATATTGATTTTAGCATGCTCGTTTCATTTAACTTTATTGTATTGTTTATTGTAATAGGACTGATAAGCTCCAGAAGTAACATTCTTAAGCCATGTATTATTATTTAAATACCAATCAATGGTGATGGCTAAACCCTCTTCAAAAGTAACGGACGGCTTCCAACCCAATTCTTTATTTATTTTTGAGGCATCAATTGCGTAACGTAGGTCATGCCCTGGACGGTCTTTAACAAATGTTATGAGATTTTCTGAATCTCCCTGAGGTCGACCAAGCTTCACGTCCATTTGTTTACATAACTCCTTGATTAGGTCGATGTTTTTCCATTCATTGAAACCTCCAATGTTATAAGTTTCTTTGTTTTTTCCTTTATGAAACACCAAATTAATCGCCTCTGCATGGTCTTTTACGTACAGCCAATCTCTTGTATATTCTCCATTTCCATAAACTGGAAGGGGGGCTCTGTTTATAATATTATTAATAAATAACGGGATTAACTTTTCTGGAAATTGATTCTGCCCGTAATTGTTTGAGCAGTTAGAAATTACATACGGCAATCCGTACGTTTCACCATAAGCCCTTACTATGTGGTCAGAACTTGCTTTTGAGGCAGAATAAGGTGAGTTTGGGTCATATGGAGTGGTCTCCGTGAACAACCCTGTTTGCCCTAAGGTGCCATAGACCTCATCCGTACTTACGTGATAAAATAATTTGTCTTGAAAGTCATTTTCCCACGTCTTTTTAAAGGCGTTTAATAGAATCGTGGTACCAACAATATTTGTTTTAACAAAGGCTAAGGGATCTTTTATCGACCGATCAACATGAGACTCTGCTGCTAAATGGATGACACTCTCAAATTGGTGTTGTTCGAACAGCTTATTGATGAACTCTTCGTCGGTTATATCGCCTTTTATGAAGATATAATTTGGCTTAGACTCAATTTTTTTTAAGTTCTCTAAGTTACCCGCATAGGTCAGGGCGTCTAAATTAAAAACAGTGTGTTGGGGGTAGTTTTCAACAAATAAGCTTAGGACATGGGACCCTATAAAACCAGCTCCTCCTGTAATTAAGACTTTCATACACTCATTTTAAACTTTTCTATAAATTTTAAAAATTCTATCCCAAACAAAATGGCAAGGGCTACTAAAAACGCTAAAACGCCAAGAAATAAGGTCATACTCATTTCTATTCCTAAAAATGTTATTGTAGTGCTCGCAAACCCTGAGTCCTGCTTGTTCGAAATCATTTCAATGATATATTGCTTGTCTAATAGTTCTCTTTCTATTTCTACCAATTGACTTCTCAATTCTAAATCACTTTGATATAAATCAAATTCTTTAGTTTTTTCTACTTCGCTAGACCCTTCAAAAGTAATTCCAATTTCGGAAGTTTTAGCACTTTGGTCCGCATCTATCCCTTGTTCCAAAACTTTCTTATAAGTGTCCTGAAGGGACTCTGATTTAACTAGGGCAAGCTCCAGCGCTTCTTTGGTTTGGGTAAGCTCCACAATGTCTTTACGCTGCTCATTAAGGAAAAACGGATTTAAATTAATCGACTCAACAATGTTTTCAAAAACGGATTTGAAACTGTTTCGTTCTGAAGACTCAATTCTAATTTGCTGATATTTATGAGTATAATCTTCGTTGTTTTTTAAGAAATCTTCATATTCAATTTTGGTCGCTGCCAAAGAGTCTAATTGCTTGACATACTTATTAAACGCTACGAGTTTGTTGTTTTCACTAACAACAGGTTTCACGTCAAATGCTAAAATAGACTTCGTTTTCTCGACATCTAAATTTAAAACTGTTCCTAGTATTTGATAATCTCCTTGTCTTAATAAGTCATTATAATAGCCCACCGAGTTGTAGAGGTTCTCACCCGTTGGATAGTTTTGCACCACCGTCACGGAGGATTCATACTTAGGGGTTGCCGTTTTTTTGCTAAAAGCACCAATTGCAAGCCCCGAAATCGTTGCCAATGCAAGAATAATGATTCGTTTCTTCACAAGAAAAATGACCCATATAAAAGCTAAAAAAAGATTCTTGAAAATTCTAAGAATAAAATTAAAAAACCGCTCAAAAATATTTCCGATAAGCTTAAAAAGCTGTCCTAAATCAACTTCTTCAGAATTGTTGGGGGTGTTAGAATTAGTGCTCATAATGTATTATTAATTAAATATCTGATGTAAAATTTGTTTCGTAATTAAATAAGTTGGTTTTACGCCACTTGAACCGAGTCCTCCCGACGCTAAAGTACTGCCTGTTTCTAGAGGATTATCACTTGCATAGTAAGCATATCGAACCTTAACACTGGGGTTGATACTGCGACGAACCTTTGAGGCCGCTTGTATTGCTTTTTGATAATGAGCGCCTTCCATCTCCAGACCAATAACATTCCATGTAGAATCATGGAAAAACTTTAAAAGGTCCTTGTTTTGAAGCGAAGTGCCCAAAACAGTTACCATTGTGCCTTCACAAACTTTCAAGTCTTTCGTGTCAAAATCCTTAAGTGTTAACTCGTTTTTAAAAGGGTAATTATCGGCGGTTCCTTCAAAAATATGTGCCGACGGAATCATGATATCCCCTTTAGAGCCTTCTAAAATACCTGCTTTCCCCATTATAGAAATAGAATCCACATTAAGGTGGATGTTTTTTTCTGTTGTTTTAAACGGCTTTAATAGTTCGTCAATCGTTTCGTAAGCTTGCTCGCCGAAAGCATAGTCCATAACAATAATTACGGGAGCTTCATTTGATGTCTCAAACTCAAACTCTGTGTTAGAAAAATCAATCTTAGAGGAGTCAAAAATTTGAACATCTATATTGGTTCCAGACTTGTCTTCTATAAAAATCATGCCTTCTTGCAACGCGACTTGTTTAGTTTTATTGCGAAGTAGCTTGTTTTCCTCTTTACTCAATAATTCATATACCGTAAAAATATCCTGCTTGGCACACAAATCTTTAAGAGCTTTAGGCGCATGAATAGTGTTCATCACACTGTGTAAATTGGCGGAAATAATGTGAATTGGGCGATTAATTAATTGATGCTTCTGGAGCGTCTCTTTTATTGTATTTGCCCAAACTTCTCCGTGAATATGGTGCCCCAATCGTTCTCTTAAAACAGGGCTAAAGTTGATGGTTCGTTTTGAATTGTCTATAATTTCTTCAATCGCACGCTTACCTAACCAATAAATAAGATGCAAGAAGTGATCTGGTTGTTTTGGCGTTGAAAACTGGTCATAAACCTCTAAAATTTCTTCGAAAGTTCTGCCCAGAATATTTCCTGTATGTGTGATCGCTAATTCGCGTTCTTTTTGATTTAGCTTTTTCTTAGAAAGTACAGCAGACTCCAGCTTAACCCAATCTCTAGTAGTCGTTCCTTTGTCGTCAATAACGACACGTTTTGCAATTTTGTGTGACTCAATAAACATAAATGTCAAATGGGTCAAAATATCATAAATCTCTGAACGTCCTCTAGTGATTTCAATATTCATTTGCTCAAAATCAATTCGATAACAATTGCGACGGCGTTTGGAAGGTACGATTACTTCAAAATGAGAGTTTCCAAAACCTTCAGCACTCGTTAAGTTTATCAGAATACACTCTTCGATGCCTACTGGCAATCGATCCACCACATAAAGCAAGCCTTCTAGTTCTGTTTTGTCCCCGCCAATAGAACCGTAGATTTCGGGACGTAATTGGAGCAATGCTTGACGTAAGGTTTCCCCTGAAACACCCATTGGTTTATAAAACCCTCGATTAAATAAATGACGCATGGTCAAATACATACGCTCTATTGCGTGAGAACTTTCTTGGGCTCGGGTACGATTGATATTTTTTATTTGAGGTTTTTGCATAAGTACTACAAATATACATTAATTAGTCTGAATATTTTTAGTCAAAACATCTGCGATTTTTCGATCGTTAGATAATCGAGGTGTTTTATTCTGTCCTCCCAACTTGCCAATAGTTTTCATATAAGCCTGAAAGCCCCCTTTTTGAACCTGTGTAATTTTTAATGGTTGCAGGACTTTTCCTTGTATCAAATCCAAATAATAACTATTTTGGAGTTGAAGTGCAGTGTCGATTTGAGCTGCAAACGCTTCAATATCAGATGGAGAATTTTCAAATTCAATAAACCATTCATGATAGGGCAATCCTTGTGAAGGTGCTATTTGAGGTGCAACCGTAAATTCACTGACACTTAATTCTGTTGATTTTAAGGCACTTAAAAGGGCGTGCTCAACTTCTTTTGCTATGACATGTTCACCAAAAGCGGAAATAAAGTGTTTGATACGACCGCTGACAATCACCCTGAAAGGAGCTAGCGATGTAAACTGTATCGTATCCCCAATATTATAAGCCCAAAGTCCCGCGTTCGTTGAGATAATAATAACATAGTTTACCCCTATTTTAACATCTTTTAGAGTCAATCGAGTGGGAGAGACGTCAAAAAAAGTATCCGCAACTATAAATTCGTAAAACATCCCAGAATCTAGTTGAAGCAACATCCCTGGTTGATTCTGCTGATCTTGAAAAGCAAAAAATCCTTCACTGGCAGGGTAAAGCTCTACACTGTCTATTTTTCTTCCTATTAAACTTTCAAATTTAGAACGATAGGGTTCATAGTTCACCCCTCCAAAAATAAAAAGACTGAAGTTTTTAAATAGGTCTCCAACCTTTTGCCCTTTTTCTTCGATGAGTTTTTCAAAATACATTTGAACCCAAGATGGAATCCCTGCAATTACAGACATATCTTCGTTCAAAGTCTCTTGAACAATCATATTCACCTTGGTTTCCCAATCCTCAATACAATTGGTTTCCAAAGAAGGTAATCGGTTTTTTTGAAGGTATTTAGGCACATAGTGTGCTACAATCCCTGACAAGCGCCCGAGTTGAATGCCGTTTTTAGTTTCTAACACTGGACTTCCTTGTAAGAAAATCATTTTACCCGTTACAATTTTGGTGTTTCCTGTTTGATGAATATAAAGTAAAATAGCGTTTTTGGCGGCCTCAATGTGACCCGGCATACTGTCTTTTGTAATAGGAATGTACTTAGCACCGGAAGTTGTTCCAGATGTTTTTGCAAAATATAAAGGCTTGCCTTTCCATAAAATATTTGCTTTGCCAGCAACCACTTTTTCAACATAAGGCTTCAAAGCTTCATAGTCCCTTACAGGAACATTCTTCACATAATCTTGGTGAGTCTTAATGTTATTAAAGTTGTGGTCCCTTCCAAATTGGGTCGAAGAAGCATCGGCAATCAAAGATTGAAAAACCCGTTCTTGGGTTTCAATAGGGTTTGAGGCCCACTTATTAATTTTATTATAAATTCTAGCCGCATAAATTTTTGCAGCAAAGGCTTTAATTGATGGCATTTTAATCGGTTTTAAAAGTCAATAAAGGTCGATGGATTCAATGGGATGCCATTGTTCCAAAGTTCAAAGTGTAAATGTGGCCCTGTGCTTAACTCTCCTGAAGATCCAGAAATAGCGATGACTTCTCGTGATTTCACATATTCGCCTTGTGATTTTGTAAGCGAGGAATTATGCTTATACACAGAAATTAATTCATCACCGTGATCTATAATGATCACATAGCTCGCGTCTGAAGTCCAAGAGGCAAACAAAACACGCCCATCTGCAGTTGCTTTAACGGGTGTATTTTTTGGAATGACAACATCAACCGCGTAATGTTTTTCTTTTGTGTCAAAACCAGCGCTGATGGAGCCATTGACAGGAGGGAAGAATACAAAGTCTGTGACCGTTGTCGCAGTTTCAAATAAATTATATTTATCCTCATTACTCACTTTAGCTCTTAATATAGAATCCGCTTTTGAAGGGTTTAAATCCAAAATATCTGTGTCCGCTTGAGCAGCCTTAAAGATAGAATCTTTATTTATGACAACTGCGCTCACTTCTCCTCGCAACACTCTTTTAACAGATGTGATATAAGCGTCATTCATATTAATCACATCGAGTAAAGAGTCGGTCTTAAAGTCCAGCTCTAATGCTTGCTTTTGAAGGGCTGTTGAAGAATAGCCGGGAATGTATTCCCGAACAGGTGTAAACGCAATAAAAACAGTGGTGATTGCTACCAATAAAATTGCAATTAGAGAGCCTAAAACAAAAACATTGAGACGTGTTAACTTGAACGCTAATCGCTCTTCAAAAGTATCTTCGTTTAATACCACTAAACGGTATTTATGAAGTAACTTTTTATGTAGTTTCTTTTTATGTGTTTTGTTTCTGGTCATTACAAGACAAAATTAATTAAAAATTAAGCGATTCGTGTGTTTATAACGGACTAAAGTTTAAAATAACCCGTTATTTAAAGGATAATTATTAACTTTGTAATCTAAAATTTATAACATTATGAACATGTATATGTTACCCTTAGCTATTGGTGCTCCACAAATCATTTTAATTGTGGTTGTTGTTCTTTTGTTGTTTGGCGGCAAAAAAATTCCTGAACTTATGAAGGGTTTAGGGGGTGGTATTAAAGAATTCAAAAAAGCCAGTCAAGACGAAACAAAAGACACTGAAAATATCGAAGATAAAAAAGACTAAATAAATCCCGGACACGCTGGGATTTATTGTTTTATGGTTATCGATCGTATAATCGCTTCTAATTCAAAGATGTAATCGCGTTTACCAACAGAAGGCGCAAACACGAATCCTTCAGCAATCAAATAGCGATTGTTTACTTTGTCTTCTATCCAATAATTTATAAAGGGGCCAGACATAAAAGCGTCTTTTACTTGCCAAATACTTTTTGTTTCATAGCTAGTTAAATTCGCTACTTTAGTGTCACCAAAAAAGGGCCTATATGCATTTTCTGTCGTCATATAGCTGCCATCGACAGGCCCTGGAATGTAGCGCTTCCCGATAGAATCTCGCACTGTAATTACCCTTTTTGCAAGAGATTCTTTGGTCATTTTTGCATCAAAAGGAAGTGTGTATAGTAATAAATTCACCGTCCCTGTTTTAATATCTCTTCGTATCCAAGAAAAATTATCTACCTGTTTGGCAATGCGATAAAGCGACGAAAACTGAATGTTAATCCCAAACTGCTCGGAGAGGGTCGTTGAATTGTAAAGCGTCTTTCTGGTTCGACGTTGCTTTTCTTGAATCTCTTGAGATTTGAAAACTTTAACAATCTTACCCTGATTTGTTATAAATTGATCTTTAATTTCTTGATTGGTCATTCCGCCAACCGTAACCATCCTTTGAGGTAACGCATAAGGATCTTTATAAAATTTTGTGGCGGCTGGGACTCCTTTATTTATTTTTAAAACGAGTCGGGTATTTTTCACAAACCCTGTAAAAACTGAAGAGGGAATTTGTCGTAATGTAAGTTGAGGCTCGTCTTGAGGCAAACCATACAGGGGGGCGCCAATGGTATATCGAATGGTCTCACCAACAGATGATTCCCATAAATCATTATCAATTACCACCGATAAATCATTGATGTTTCCTGAAGATTTAGGCTTATAAACTTTGGTGGTGTTCGAGTCCTCACAAGCAGATAAAAGGAACAATAAACATAACGCTTTTAAAAAATGTCTCATCGAGCTGTGTTTTAGTTAGAAATAATCAAAGTCATCCCTGGTTTTAAATTACTGTCCCAAATATCATTCCATTCTTTGAGGTTTTGAATAGAAATACCTTTTAGTTTATTTGAAATACTCCAAAGGGAATCGCCAGACTTTACTAAATATGTTGATTTTTTAGAGGAATTTTTAATGCTTTTGGTGACAGATTTTGAGTTTTTAAAAGGGTCGTCTGCAGTCGGGTTTCGGGAATAAATTGTCAGTCGTTGACCTATTTTTAAATCATTGGTTCGCAATCCGTTCCATTTTTTTATTTGACTCACTCTGACTCTGAATTTACGTGCAATTTTTCCTAAATAATCCCCTGATTTAACTTTATATCTAATTTTAGAATCGATTTTAAAAAATTGCGGCAAAGGTTTCTCGCGCGCTTCAAACTCCGCTTTGGCTGCGGCATAAATTTGGGTTTCATTTTGAACAAAATCACCAATTTTGGAAAGAGGAAGCCTAAGCGTATAGGATTTATTATCTAAAACAGGAATAAGGTCTAATTTGTAAGATGGATTGAGGTGTTGTAGTGTTTCTATTTTGATCGCCGTAAACTCAGCAACCTGATCCAAAGAAATCATTTGTTTGACGTGAATGGTATCCGTTGCTATGATTGGAAGTTGATTGCTTTCAACTTGAAATCCGTGAGCTTCCGCATATTCAAAAAGATAAAGAGTTGCTAAAAAAGCAGGGAGATAGCCTGCGGTTTCACTTGGAAGAAACGGTCGAATGTTCCAATAGTTTTGATAGCCTCCAGATCTTCGAATTGCCTTCGTGACATTTCCAGGGCCTGAATTATAGGCCGCTAAAGCAAGGTCCCAGTCACCAAACGTTTTATACAGGGATGCTAAGTATTTCGCAGCAGCATTGGTAGAACGTAAAGGGTCGCACCGTTCATCGACATAACTACTGACTTCAAGGCCATATTGCTTGCCTGTGGCAAACATAAACTGCCAAAGCCCTGTAGCCCCCACGCGCGATTTTGCTCGCGGTTTTAAAGCCGATTCAACAACAGCCAAATATTTAATTTCGAAAGGAAGGTTGTGTTTGTCTAAAATTTCCTCAAACATTGGAAAGTAGTACTGACTGCGATTGATCAAGGTTTCCGTGGAGCGTTTCCGACTTTTTAAATAGCGCTTTATAACACTTTCCAAAGCGGGGTTGTATTCGATATTGAAAGGACTTTTTGCATCAAGAAAAGCCAATCGTTTTTTGAGTGTATCCGTTGGTAACTCTGGATAATAGATTGGCTCATAAAACTGGTTGGAAACGCTATTTGATAGCGTATCATATAATGAATTATTATACACTTCATTATACCAACGCTTTTCAATCTTCTGGACCTTTTTAAGGCTTAGTGAATCAGAGTCAGTCGGTCGTGTATTCTCCACGTTCAAGCTGTCAATACTTTGACTGTGTAAAAGACCACTACTTAATATTCCGAAAAATAAAAAAACACTTAATTTCATTCTATAAGACCCCTATTTCTGTTAATACCATCTTTAAACGCACTCAGTGGAACTTACTCAGAAATAGCTGCAATCCCCGGAAGAATTTTCCCTTCTAAACTTTCAAGCATAGCACCACCCCCTGTACTTACATAGCTCACTTTGTTTTCAAAACCAAACTGCTTTACAGCTGCTACAGAGTCGCCTCCACCAACAAGTGAAAAAGCACCGTTTTTTGTTGCTTCAGCAATAGAATCTCCTAATGCTATTGTTCCGCTAGAAAATGTTTCCATTTCAAAAACACCTAATGGGCCGTTCCATAAAATAGTTTTACATTGCTGTACAACTTTATTAAATATCGCCTTTGATTTTGGACCACAATCCAAACCTTGCCAGTTTTCTGGAATGGCTCTAACATCTACTATTTGTGTGTTAGCATCATTACTAAAATCATCTGCTGCCAATACATCTACAGGGATGTGAATTTGAACATTTTTAGACTTAGCTTTTTCAAGAATTTCAAGGGCCAAATCCATTTTATCATCCTCACAAATAGAATCACCAACATGTCCGCCTAATGCTTTTACAAATGTAAATGTCATTCCGCCACCTATAATTAAATGGTCTACTTTATCTAAAATATTATCTATAATTGTGATTTTTGAGGAGACTTTAGCGCCTCCCAAAATTGCTAAAACTGGCTTTTCTCCCGTTTGCATTACTTTACCAATACTGTCAATTTCTTGAGCTAATAAGCTTCCAAAACATTTATTTACTGGAAAAAACTGAGCGATAATAGTTGTTGATGCATGGGCTCTGTGCGCAGTTCCAAAAGCATCATTGATATAAAAATCTCCTAACTTAGAAAGCGCCTCAGCAAAGCCAAGATCTCCTTTTGTTTCTTCGCTATGGTATCTTAAGTTTTCCAATAACAACACCTGGCCAGGCTCTAAGTTGTCGGCTGCAGCTTGGGCTTCTTCTCCAACACAATCGCTAGAAAACAAAACCTGAACCCCTAAAATAGTTTCAAGTGTACTTACAATATGACGCAATGAAAATTCAGGTTCTTGAGCAGTAGGGCGGCCTAGGTGAGACATTAAGATACAGCTACCGCCATCTTCCAAGACCTTTAAAATAGTTGGTTTTGCTGAAACAATTCTAGTGTCATCAGTAACTTCAAATTGAGAATTTAAAGGCACATTAAAATCTACACGTATTAATGCTTTGGTATTATTAAAATTTAAGTTCTTTATACTTTTCATTTCTTCGAGATAATATGGTTTAATTTATAAAAAATCAAAGGTAAGTAATTCTTTTAGCCTAAGGAAAAACCGTTTAGGAAAGTTGAGACTAGAAGTCGAAAAAATTAAAGTTTCAAAATTTGTAGCTAGAAGGGGCTTTGGAGAACTAGATTTCATGAGGAGATTCAATTAAATCTGCTATCTTTGTTTTATGACTTTTGAGGATATTATAGGGCAATCTTTTTTAAAAACACACTTAACACAAAGTATAAATTCTGGACGTATTCCACATGCACAACTTTACGTTGGTAAACGTGGTGTAGGCGCACTCCCTATAGCGATTGCCTATGCCGACTATTTAATGAAACAACAGCAAGAAGGGGTTGGAACAATGAACCCACTCACTCATCCAAACATACACTTTGTTTATCCTGTAACTACGAGCGATAAGGTTAAATCAAAACCCATCTCATCCAACTACCTTACGGAATGGCGCAACTTTATAGAAACGAATCCATATGGATCCATAAACGATTGGTATGACCTAGTTGGCGTGGGTAATAAACAAGGAAATATTGGGGTCGAGGAAGCAAATGATGTTGTATCTAAAATGTCATTAAAGGCGTTTAACGGCGGTTATAAAGTGATGATTGTTTGGATGGCGGAAAAGATGAATTCCATGTGTGCCAATAAGTTACTGAAACTAATTGAGGAGCCTGCGGATAAAACAGTAATCATCCTTGTTACAGAAGACGAAGAGCAACTCATTAATACCATTCGCTCACGTTGTCAAGTAGTTCACTTAAACCCGCTTTCGGAGGAAACTCTAAAAAGCACATTGATTAACACTCATAACACCGAAAGTGATTTAGCACAAAACATTGCCCACCAATCGGAGGGAAGCTATAGTAGAGCGTTAGACTTATTAAGTCAGGAGCCTGAGGACCTTAAGTTTGAAGCCTGGTTTATCGCTTGGGTTCGGACAGCATTTCAAGCAAAAAGCAATAAGCAGTCTATTAATAGTTTGATGGCTTGGAGCGCCGAAATATCAAAAGCTGGTCGAGAAATTCAAAAACAATTTTTAGACTACAGTTTGCGATTTTTTAGACAAGCAATGCTATATAATTATGGAGCTAAAAGTCTGGTATTCATGAACTTAAGCGACAAATCCTTTAAGTTTGAAAACTTTGCTCCTTTTATTGACGCTTCCAACATTGCTGAAATAACAAAAGAAATTGAACTGGCAAACTACCACATTGAGCGCAATGCGAACCCTAAGATTGTACTAACAGATTTATCTATCAAACTAACAAGACTGTTACATCTTAAGAAAGCCTAGTTTTTGCTACTATAGCTTTCATTAAGCGCCTTTAAGATTTCTTGCGTTAGGTCTGATGTTTCTTCACCATACAAAACACTTCCAGCCTCGTTACTTCCTAAAATATAATTGTAGCTATTTGATTTGCCATAGGCTTGAACAAACTCTTTAACTCTATTAATAATAGAATCGTTGAGTGTTTGGCTTTCTTGTGCAATTTGCTGTTGTTCAAACTGGACACGTTGAGATAATACTTGTTCTTTTTGTTGAAGTTCTTGAGATAGTTTTTGAATCGCAGATTGCGACATTTTTCTTGCTTTTAACTCGGCTTCTTTAATTTCTAATTCAAATGCAGACCGTAAACTATCTGTACGTATTTTGAAAGCTTCAATTTTAGTATTCAAGGTCGCTTCAACATCTTTTCGTTCTTGGTACTCATTTATTAAAACTCCGTTATCCACAAAGCCAATTTTTTGTTGTTGGCAGGCTGTTAGACTTATAATCGTTAAAAATACAATGGCTAATTTTTTCATGATGGCTTTAGTTTGTTTGTGAATGCAAAAGTAAAAAAACTAATTACAATAGTATAAAAATAAGTGCTTGACTTACCTTATAATAAAAAACTATAGTTTTATTTACTTTCAATTGTGAAAAGCTATTGTTTTTGACTTAATTAGGCGGTGCTTAAATCGTCAAAAATAAAAACAGAATGTCATTGCAGGGGGTTTAAGGAGAAAAGACGCTGAGAGGGCTTTAAAACGCTAATCCTTGTTTTTAAGGACATAAATAAGCGACGAATACTCTCCAGACTTTAATGCCTTTAAATTTGAAAGAAATCCCACCCAAATACTATTAAGAATTTTAAGAGACCCTGTTTTTAGTTTGTTGGAAAGCAAGCTGACATAATAAGCGTCCATAACTAAAGGGTGGGTAACATCTAACTTCATTTGAACTTCAGAAAAAAGGTGTGAAATTGATTGCTGGGAAAAGTGCCACAAGTGTCTTGGGACGTCATAAGCCGCCCAAAAGTTTTTAAAATAATGCGCATCAAAGCTTTTAAAATTTGGGACTGCAACGACAATGCGGCCATTTGGCTTCAAAAGTTTCCGGAACGTTTTTATATCATCTTCTAAGTTTGGGAGATGCTCTAATACATGCCAAAGGGTAATAACATCAAACGATTTTTCAGGGAGCGTGTGCAGGGTAGCGGTATCAAAGACAGTCTTAGAAGCTTTTAAATTTGCGAGATTTCGCGCAGTCGGATTAGGCTCTATCCCTGTTACATCCCAACCTCTTTTTTTAGCAGCTCGTAAGAAAAAACCTGTGCCGGCCCCGACATCCAATAACGCGGCCTGTTTTGATTGATACGGTTTTAAAAGCCGGAGTTTTCTTCGCACTGAAATAGAACGAACGGCATGGTACAAAAGATCGAAAAGAGACTTTCGCTGATTGGTGTGAGAAATATAATTAGTGTCAGAGTAGTAGTTTGAAAGCTCGGAGTCTGACGGCTTAGGATGCGTGTAAAGTAACTCTTTTGATGCGTCATAAAAGAGCTCAAAGGAGTCTCCGCTCACGGAGTAGTCTTTAAGTTTCAGATGGCTCTTATGCAATTTCATAGTGACGTTCCACGTGGAACAATTAGGTTAACTAACGCCCCATATATACGAGTAGCACTGAAATGTCGTTTGGGGAAACCCCACTAATTCGAGAAGCTTGTGCGACCGTTGTAGGTTGTATTTTTTTTAGTTTTTCACGCGCTTCATAACTCATAGATTTAATTTGAGAATAATCAAATCCATCAGGAATTTTGACATATTCTAACCTAGTAAGTTTGTCCGCGTTATTCTTTTCTTTGGCTATATATCCAGAATACTTCACTTGTATTTCAGCCTGCTCAATTACCTCATTGTCCAAATCATTGGATTGTACATAGGCTTCAACTGCTTCAAACTTTCGAACATCTTCGATGCCAATATTGGGTCTTGAAAATATTTTAAACATTTTGTCAGACTGACGAATGGGTTGTGAGTTTTTGCTTTCTAAAACAGGATTTGCTTCTTCTGGCTTGACGCTTTGTGTTCTAAAAAAACCGACAAATGCTTCAGCTTTTGATAGTTTTTCCTCCATTCTTTTGAGACGTTTTTCACTTGCAATGCCAAGCTCATAACCTTTAGGTGTCAACCTAATGTCCGCATTATCTTGACGAAGAAGGGTGCGATATTCAGCTCTAGAGGTAAACATTCTATAAGGTTCTTCAGTGCCTTTGGTAATAAGGTCGTCAATGAGTACACCAATGTAAGCTTCATTTCTTTTCAACACAAAAGGCTCTTTTTCTTGGACTTTTAAGCTGGCATTAATTCCAGCCATCAATCCTTGCGATGCCGCTTCTTCGTAACCTGTCGTTCCATTGATTTGACCCGCAAAATATAAACCTTTAACCAACTTGGTTTCTAAAGAATGTAACAACTGAGTAGGAGGGAAGTAGTCGTATTCAATAGCGTATCCCGGTCTAAAAAACTTTACGTTTTCAAAACCTTTAACAGCACTTAATGCTTTAAATTGGACATCTTCTGGCAAGGAGGTTGAGAACCCATTAATATAATATTCTACAGTATTCCAACCTTCAGGTTCTACAAAGATCTGATGGCGGTCTTTATCTGCAAAACGATTTATTTTATCTTCTATAGAGGGGCAGTATCGTGGGCCTAGACTTTGGATACGTCCATTAAACATAGGAGAACGATCAAAACCTTCTCTTAATAAATTATGGACTTCTAAACTCGTGTAAGACATATGACAAGGCCGCTGATTTGTTAGGGGCTTTGTAATGTCTGAATAAGAAAACTTCTCAGGTGCTGAATCCCCTGGCTGTTCAATCATTTTAGAAAAATCCAAGGAACGGCCATCTACTCTTGGGGGCGTTCCTGTTTTCATTCTTCCAGACTCAAAACCTAAATCAACGAGTTGTTCGGTGATGCCAGTAGCTGCCTTTTCACCAGCACGACCACCGCCAAAATTCTTATTACCTATATGAATCAAACCATTCAAAAAGGTACCATTTGTAAGCACCACAGTTTTTGCTCGAATCTCTAATCCTAAAGAGGTTTTGACCCCTTTTACCTCGTCGCCTTCAACCACAAGTCCAGTAACCATTTCTTGATAAAAATCAAGGTTTTTCGTTTGCTCTAGTAACAACCTCCAGTCTTCTGCAAAACGCATGCGATCACTCTGTACTCGAGGACTCCACATAGCGGGTCCTTTAGACTTGTTAAGCATCTTAAACTGAATGGCAGAAGTGTCGCTTACAATCCCGCTATACCCTCCAAGAGCATCAATTTCACGAACGATTTGTCCTTTAGCAATTCCACCCATAGCTGGATTACACGACATTTGGGCTATGTTTTGAAGGTTCATTGTGACCAACAAGGTGTTGCTGCCCATGTTGGCAGCAGCAGCAGCAGCCTCACTTCCTGCGTGGCCGCCCCCAACTACAATAACGTCATATATTTTATCAAACATTGATTACATTGTTAATGTTCCACGTGGAACAAATCATTTGCAAATGCAAATATAATACTTTAGAAAATTAATTGACACGTTGTTGAAGATAGAACTCTTCTTTAGAGCGCATAATAACCTCCTCTGAAGAGGATTTGTCTTTATAACCACAATAATGTAGTATTCCATGAGCCATAACCCTAGAGAGCTCTGTGTCGAAACTTTGATTGAATTCATGAGCGTTTTCACGAACGCGTTCTATAGAAATAAATATTTCGCCATGAATTTCTTTACCAACAGAGTAGTCAAAACTAATCACATCCGTAAGTGTGTCGTGGTTTAGAAACTCAACATTTAATTTGTGGAGGAAGGCGTCGTCACAAAACACTATAGAAACCTCTCCTTCGTTATGGTTTTCTTGTGAAATAATAGAACTGAGCCAAGAAGCTGTAGCGTCACGGCTGGAAATTTCAAAGGGTACTTCGGAAAGAAAACTAATCATTTTTTAATTTAAAATATTCTTGAACTTTTTGCTTAAATTCTTGACGCAAAGGTAAGCTTTGTCGGTTCAATATTTCAATAGTGTTGAAATATTGTTTGATGGTTTCAACGCTTGCAGGGGGCGCCTGTGAACGCTCTGCTTTGCTGGTGTTTGAAACCCGCTTTGTATCTTCACCCTGCTGCTGAACAGCCTTTTCAAGTTTTAAAAGTTGATGTTTAAGAGCTTGCATTTTCTGTAAAGAAGCTTCTGTAATACCTTGATTTATAAGGTTTTGCTCTATTTTCTCCATAGAATCTAATAGTTTTTGACCCTCACCTCCAATGCCTTTTTTATCTATCAAATCCTGTAAAGCGTTTCGCAACTCTTGCTGCTTTTTAAAAATCTCAAACAGTTCGCCGTTGTCTCCTTCAGGGTCTTCGCCTTGAAGACTTTGACGGCCTTGTGGCCCTTGTTTTCCGGGTCGACCCTCACTACCCTCTTGACCGTTTTCTCCACTCTTACCTTCTTGACCTTCTTTTTTAGACTCTCCTTCTCCTTTTTCTGAACCCTCTTGATCTCCTTCGGGGTTTTCACCTTTTTTACCGAGCTGTTTTTCCATTTGCTTGCTCAATGCTTCTTGACTCATAATAATGTCGGGGAGTTGCATTTCGCCTTTACCTTGTCCGGGTGCCATTTGCATCTGCATTTCCATATTATCTAGGGTATTGCTTAGCATGTCAGCTAGTTTATTAGTGGCTGTAACAGTAAATTGCTGGGTACCTATTGCTTCTCGGAAACTGTTTTCTGAGAGGAGCTCAAGACTCTTGTCAATATTAAAAAAAACTTCTGTGATCTCTTTGTTGATGGACTCAGAAATCATAGGTTGACGTAATGACAAAGAGAACAGACTGTCATCAACATGTTCAAAGTGTTCGCGTAAATTACTTTGCCTTACAAGACGCTTTGCATGCCCTGTAGTGTTTGTCGTGGAAGACTGAAAACGCTTCATAAGGGCTTCTTGATCAAACGAAAATAATAATAAATTATCCAAAATTTGACGAAGTACTTCAATGTCTTCACTCATTTGCTGACCGCCACCACCACTCATTTGTTGAGCCATTTTCTGACCCATCTGTTGCATTTTTTGAGCTGCTTTCTTTTGGCTTTTTTGAGCTTTAGAGAGTTTTTCATTTTGATCTTGAGGATCGGAGGATTCTTCTTTGTCTCCTAAATTATCGCTTGCATTCTCTTGATCCCTCTCAATTGAATCTTCTAAGTTTGAGTCGTCAGGGAGCTCAAGGGGTTTGGACAAAGCGTCATTGTCTTTTCTTAACTTTTCTAGCGCTTCGGTTAGCTCCTTAAATTCTTTGCTTAGCTGGTCTTGAGCTGCTTTGGTGTTTTTATCTTCGGATTCTTCGGCTAATTGCAACTGTTCTTTAGATAGTTCGTCTAAGGTGTTTTGAAGCTGCTCTGCTTTTTTGGACACATAATAGCGCTTTGTTAACTCCAACAACTGTTCTAAGCTGCGTTGTTTGTTTTTGTTTTGCTTTGCCATTTTTTCTAATTTTTCGGCCAAGTCTTCTTTATTAATTTTCTCTGTGATTTTTTTTAATTCCTCCAATAGTTTTTCGTCCTTTTCTAAAGCTTCTTTTTGTGCTTCAAGCCTCTTTTCCAGTTGCTCCTTAAAAGGATCTTTTTCTTTGGATTTTTCGAACTGATTTAGATTCTCCTTCATTTTTTTATTGAAGTCTTTTAACAGCTTATCTTGCGCCTGCTGGCGTTCTAAAAAAGATTTTAATTTTTGTTGATCGCTAAAATTAAGTTGTTCCTTTTCTTTTTGGTTTTGAGAAATTTCATTGAGATTCTTGTCTTGTTCAGACAGGGTGTTCAATGCTTTTTGAAACGCAGTAGTGAGTTCGCTTTGCTCTTCTAATTGAAGCTCTTGAATAGTGTCTTCACTCTTTGAGTTATAGTTAAAAACGCGGCTTCTATTGGATTTGTTTTTATGAAAGGGATCATTGTCGAAAACTTCAAAATAGAGCGCGTACGCCGTATCGTCTATAAGCTCTAAGTTAGACGGAAATATCTGTGTAAACTCTTGAAAAGTTGTGGCATTAGAAGGTAAAACAAATTCCTTAATATTGGTTATATCTGAGACAGGATAATAAAAGAGCTTTAATGCGTTAATCCCATAGTCATCTGAGATTTGACCATAAAAATAAAGAGAAGCCTGATAAGTAGAATCTTGTTTCATTTCAACCTTTATAGCGGGCATCTGGTCTTTGATTGTTTGTAATGAAAACGAAAGGTTTTCATAGTTTTTGAGCTTGTCGTTACTTGTTTGGATGGTGTAGTTTAGCGTTTCAAAGACCTGTTTCTTAAACTGAAATTTTTGGTTGGACATCTCAAAAGACAAGCGCTTGTCTTTATAAGAAAATGCAACCGAGTCTGTAGCCTTGGTAATCAACTCCCATTTTAACTTGGTGCCTTCGGGGATTGTAGCATTTCCATTATTCACAATTTTTTGATCTGACTTTCCTGTATAAGAAGGAAAGTCCAAATACATGTCAAAGCTCAGCAAGACTGGGATGGGCAACACATTAAGGCGGTAGGGTTTAGAAACCACCTTCGCAGATTCCAACTTGAAATCTATAGGGACTTTTGGCTGTGAGAAAACGTACTCAAAAACCCCTAATTTAGTTTGCTTTAAAATATATGCTTCTTGATTAAATACAATCTGAACAGACTCTGGAACAACAGACCCCACGGTTTTGACGACTAGAGTAAAAGGAGTGTTTTCGACAGCTTCGAGAGTGGAATTAATGACAAAAAATTCGAAAGGTGCGGGCGGCGAATAAGCGGTGTTGTAATTAACAACTCGTTTTAGGCTATCGCTAAAAATCGCTTGTTTGCCAAATGCGATACACACAAAAAGGATGAGCACAGGAGTTGCCGCATATCTTAAATATTTAAGGTTCTCAGAAAAGTTAACGGCACTTTTGAAGGAAATAAGACTTAAATTATTAGATTTTTGTTCGATACTTGCTAAAAGAAATTCGGTGTGTTCCGATTGTTGATTGAGCTGAAGAACATTTAAAAGTTTGTCTTTTACTTCTGGAAAATGATCTCCGACAATTTTAGAAGCGGTTTCAAAGTCAATACCTTTTTGAATCTTAAAATACTTAGCGAGGGGGATGAAAATAAAACCATAAAACAGCACAGCTTCAAAACCAAAAACACACCAAAACAAAAGCAAGCGACCGGTAGAGCCAAGCCAAAAGAAATGCTCAATACTCAAAAGTAATAATGCGTAAAGCAATCCAGTCGCAAAAAACAATAGCAACCCTTTCAAAAGAGCACTTAGGTAATAGCGCCTGATGAAGTGTTTTAATTTTTGTTCTATAATTTGAAAGCTGTTCAACTGAGGTTTGATTTAAGAAACTAAAATTACAATAATAATCCATATGAAAGGGCTCTTTTTTGGATAGCTCAAAAAAAACTATAAGTTTAACACTGATTTTGATCCCAAGTCTAAATCTTCAAAAGCAACTTAACCGAAGTTTTAGCGATTATTTTATTTGAATTTTAGGTGAACCTTGGGAAACCAGAGTGACACAATACATGCCAATTTGGGATGTATTATTGAACAAAACACTGATTATAATGGAAATATGAACATTGATGTTCAAGAATTAGAGAGATTATATAAAAATAATTCGCACAAGAGTATTATAAAAAAACTCACTGAATCAAATTCTAATAATTTACCTTTTGAAATAAAATTGCATTTTGCAAGAGCTTACATTAATGAATCTCATTATGATGATGCAATAGTACTTTTAAATAGCGAAGTTGATAAAGGAGAAAATGACGTCTTCTGGAATTATCTTCTTTGTTATGCTTACTATCAGAAAGGTAATTTTTCTGCCTATTCCCCAGATGATATTGATTTGCAAAAAGAACAATTAGAATTTTATGAAATAGCAAAGAAGTATAATGACCAAGGCTTGAACTTAGATAAATCTCACGAAAGACTTACTTTTTTAAAACCTTTTATTAATACGTATTTAGGAAACTCTCAAAAAGCTTTAAAGCGGGCAATGAGACCAAAACCTGTAAAAGTCAAAATTACAAAAGAGGAATATGAAAGAAAATATTCAAAAAATTTTGATGATTATTTTGATAAAATTAGTTCAGATACACTAAAATTACACCGCACAGCCGATTCTTGGAATTGGGATGAAGATTACAAGTATCTATTTATTATAGCGAAGAATAAAAATACAGATTTAGGAACAGCCCTTATGCTTTTTTGGCAAGGACAACCACTTGATTATTGGCTTCCATATACTTCTGTTATAGAGGTAGAAGAACAGAATAAAAAAGCATATGAATTATTTAGAGTTGCTGTGCCAAAATATTACTAGCAATTTTTACACAAGAGGTAGCGTAGCGTATAATCCGAAAAGTGACAGTGGAACAAATTGGACAGAAGAGTATAACGAGCAAAATAACTCAAAGGAGTTGGAGACTATATTTTTTCAGAAAACAGAAGGTAAAAAAATAAAAAGTATCTATACAGAAGGCTTTCCTGATGGAGTGTGGAATAAGGTTGATAAATTAGATGAGCGATTTTACTACAAATAAACTGGTTACAACACAATGTATAAGTAATAGCGGATTGAGTGCTAACTCGAACTGTTTTTCATTTAATTATAGTATAATTTGAGCCGAAAAGTAGTCGAATAAAACCGCTACTACTCATACACAAAACCGTTAGCTAAACACAAAAGTTTAAAAAAAACACCCGCCTTGAAAAACTCTTAAATACTCGTTGATTTAAGCAGATCAAAAACGCCGGCTATTTCTTTGGGGAATGCGTTCAGCAATTCTATCTTTGTGGCACTAATACAAGACCATGAATACACCGATTCGCGTACGATTTGCACCAAGCCCTACAGGGCCACTCCATATTGGAGGAGTTCGAACTGCTCTTTTTAATTATCTATTTGCTAAAAAACACGGCGGGACTTTTGTGCTTCGTATCGAAGATACCGATCAAAAACGCTATGTTGACAGTGCTGAAGACTATATAACAAACGCACTCAACTGGTGCAACATTCCTTTTGATGAAGGCCCCGGAAAAGACGGTGGTTTTGGTCCGTACAGACAAAGTGAGCGCAAGCATTTGTACAGGCAATATGTAGATTTACTGATTGAAAACAACAAAGCCTATTATGCTTTTGACACGGCTGAGGCACTGGACGAAGAGCGCAAAAACCACGAAGCAAAGGGCAAAACCTTTATCTATAACTGGCATAACAGAACCCGAGGCAGACTCATAAATTCATTGGTCTTATCCAAAGAAGAAGTCGCTGAAAAGATAGCAAATGGCGAGGATTATGTCGTACGGTTTTTAGCACCTCAAGATGAAACTCTGGAGCTTACCGACTTGATTAGAGGCACAATAAAAATTGACACCAATACCCTTGACGATAAAGTATTGTTCAAATCAGATGGCATGCCCACCTATCACCTTGCCAATGTCGTAGATGATTATTTAATGAAAATATCACACGTCATTCGTGGAGAAGAGTGGTTGCCTTCCTTAGCGCTGCACCAATTACTTTACAATGCGTTTGGGTGGGAAGCACCTGAATTTGCGCACTTGCCCCTCATATTAAAACCAACGGGAAAAGGAAAGCTAAGCAAGCGCGATGGCGATAAGCTAGGATTTCCAGTATTTCCATTAAATTGGGAAGATTCTGCAACCAACAGTGTGTCAAAAGGCTACAAAGAAAGCGGCTACTTTCCGGAAGCTGTGGTCAATTTCTTAGCTTTCTTAGGCTGGAATCCTGGTACAGAACAAGAACTTTTTTCATTAAGTGAACTCGTTGAAGCCTTTGATTTAAAAAATGTCAATAAGGCCGGCGCACGCTTTGACCCAGATAAGACAAAATGGTTTAACCACCAATACATGCAAAAGGCAACAGTTGAAACATTAACCGAAACATTTATAAACACAACGCCAGGGCTTGAGTCTATTGACCCTGGTTATGTAGAGCTTACTGTAAACCTCATCAAAGAACGCGCAACCTTCCCATCAGAGTTTTGGGGATTGAGTCATTACTTTTTTGAGGCCCCTGAAAATTTCGCAGAGGCAGCACTTAAAAAAGCCTGGAAAGAACATTCTAAAGATTTAATGATTCAACTAATTAGCGAACTTGAAGCCGCTGACGACACTAGTGTAGACACCCTTCAAGCCGCCGTAAAAGGATGGATCACCAAAAACGAAATCGGCTTTGGGAAAATAATGATGCCATTAAGGGTGGCGCTTGTAGGCGCACTAGAGGGTGTTGATGTTTTTGACATCATCTATCTGATAGGAAAAACCGAAACAATCAAACGGATTCAATCCCTCATTGACCGTCATTAATTAATCTGAATATTGTGTGGTAAATTTGATTACTTTTGCCTTTGCATACAACGCATCTTGAACTAGAGTAAATGAAGCATATTAGAAACTTTTGTATCATCGCCCATATTGACCACGGTAAAAGCACCTTGGCAGATCGTTTGTTGGACTTTACTGGAGCAGTTACTGAGCGCGAAAAGCAAAGCCAATTACTCGACTCGATGGATTTGGAACGCGAACGCGGAATTACGATCAAGTCGCATGCAATTCAAATGGACTACACCTATAAAGGGCAAGAATACACTTTAAATTTAATTGACACTCCTGGTCATGTTGATTTTAGCTATGAGGTCTCTCGATCGATTGCTGCTTGTGAAGGGGCGCTATTGATTGTCGATGCCGCACAAAGCATACAAGCACAAACCATTTCAAACTTATACTTGGCACTGGAAAATGATTTAGAAATTATTCCCGTTTTAAATAAAGTTGATTTACCAAGTGCAAACCCCGAAGAGGTGACAGATGATATTGTGGAGCTTCTGGGGTGTGATCCTTCAGAAGTCATTCCTGCAAGTGCTAAAACAGGTATTGGAATTGAAGCAATTTTAACGGCTATAATAGAAACGATTCCACCACCAAAAGGGGATCCTGAAGCTCCTTTACAAGCGCTTGTTTTTGATTCCGTTTACAACTCGTTTAGAGGGGTTGAAACGTATTTTAAAATCGTTAATGGGAGTATTAAAAAAAACCAACAGGTAAAATTTATAGCCACTGGAAAAGTATATGGAGCCGATGAGGTGGGAACACTGAATCTAACCCAAACACCAAAAAAAGAAATTAAAACCGGCGATGTTGGATACCTAATAACAGGCATAAAAGATGCTCGCGAAGTTAAAGTTGGGGATACCATTACAGATGCAAAATACCCAACAACCGAAGCAGTCGAAGGGTTTGAAGATGTGAAGCCAATGGTTTTTGCAGGATTGTATCCTGTAGATACCGAAGAATACGAAGAATTGCGTGCCTCTATGGAAAAACTCCAACTGAACGACGCTTCCTTGGTATTTCAAGCTGAAAGTTCCGCTGCCTTAGGGTTTGGATTTAGATGTGGATTTTTAGGAATGTTGCATTTAGAAATTATCCAGGAACGCTTAGAACGTGAATTTAATATGACGGTAATAACAACCGTTCCCAATGTGTCTTACCACGCTTTTACCAGAAAAGATCCTGATACCGTTGTAATACTCAACAATCCAACAGATTTACCAGATCCATCTGGACTGGACCGAATTGAGGAGCCTTACATTAAGGCTTCTATCATTACAAAGTCTGATTTTGTTGGAAATGTCATGTCGTTATGTATTGAAAAACGTGGACAAATTACAAGCCAAAATTACTTAACGCCAGAACGTGTAGAGTTAACCTTTGATATGCCATTAGCTGAAATTGTATTTGATTTTTATGACCGATTAAAAACTGTTTCTAAAGGCTATGCATCGTTTGATTATTCACCTATCGGGATGCGAGTTTCAAAACTCGTCAGGGTTGATGTGTTACTAAACGGACAAACTGTAGATGCGCTTTCGGCTCTAATCCACATAGATAATTCGGTGACTATTGGTAAAAAAATGTGTGCCAAACTAAAAGAGCTTATTCCGAGACAACAGTTTGATATTCCTATTCAGGCTGCAATTGGTGCGAAAATTATTTCGAGAGAGACCGTAAAAGCCGTCCGTAAGGATGTCACCGCCAAGTGTTACGGTGGAGATATATCCAGAAAACGAAAGCTTTTAGAAAATCAGAAAAAAGGTAAAAAACGTATGCGTCAAGTAGGGAGTGTTGAAATCCCACAAGAGGCATTTATGGCTGTCCTAAAGCTTAACGATTAAACTAATTTTAGGTTTTTATATTTTTAAAGAAAGTCTTATATTTCAGGATAATCTTTAAACATAAAATTGATTGAGCGCTATTACATTTAAAACGATCGGGATTGGAGTTACTTTTTCTCCTAACCTAGAGGCTAATATTAATGAGGCGGCACGTTTAGCGTTGTGTTTTGGCAGTAAATTAGTGCTAATCCATGTCGGCGAAGCTTCTGAAAAAAAATCAAGCTCTTTCTTAAAGTTTTTAAGCCCATTTGAAAGTAAAGGCTTGGAGTTTGAATTGTTTTTCAAATCTGGAGACCCTGTGACCGTAATTCTAGGTTCTACAGAAGAAAAAAAAGTAGACTTACTCATTATTGGAGCGCTCAAAAAAGAGAATTTTCTTAAATACTACCTCGGGTCTATCGCTCGGAAAATTACGCGACAGGCAAAATGCTCTGTACTTCTTTTGATCAACCCTTCAATAGAGCGTATCCCCTGTAAGCATATTGTTGTCAACGGCCTAAAAGACCCAAAAACAAAAGAAACTGTCACAACTGCATTTTTAGTAGGCCACAAATTAGGGGCGGATAAAATTACAGTAGTTGAAGAAATTGATCAGGAAGAAGTGAGTGTGAATGTTGATGACGATAAATCCCTCAGAAAGTCAACTATCATCAAAGAACGATTGCGTTTAAGAGAAGAAGCGCGTGTTAAGGTAGTGTTAGATACGATTCCTGCTAATTATACAAAAGATATGACTATAAAATCCCAGCCAATTTTTGGGAAACGAGGGTATTCTATAGGGCATTACGCACAAGTAGCACGGGCAGATTTATTAGTAATGAATGCACCATCTAAAATGACGTTTTGGGACCGCTTATTTCCACACGATATCGAACACATTTTAACTGAATTACCAACCGATGTATTAATTGTACAATGAGAACAAAAGAAACTTCATTTGTTGGGTTTATAAAAAACCTTCCAAAAAATATGTTTTCTGGCTTAGTCGTCAGTCTAATCGCCCTTCCATTAGGCTTGGGGTTGGCCATGGCTAGTGAGGCGCCCCCTATTGCTGGGGTTATCACAGCAATCGTTGGCGGTATTATTGTCTCTATTTTAGGTGGAAGCCATGTGACTATTTCTGGGCCAGGAAACGGCCTGGTAGGGGTTGTGTTGGTAGCGATTACAACGCTTGGACTCACCGCTACTTACGCCGCAATTATCTGCTCTGGTGTAATCTTAGTAATCCTTGGCTTTTTAAGGCTCGGGAAGTTGGCAGACTACTTTCCGTCCTCAGCAATTCAGGGGATGTTAGCAGCGATTGGGCTTATTATTTTAGGAAAGCAATTCCATATAATGCTTGGAAATAAAATTGTTAGAGAAAGCGGGATTGATTATTTGTTAGAAATACCTAATACTTTGATTGCGGTCTTTAATTATCAAGACAAGGGATTAATTTATGCGGCGGTTGCGGGAATTTTAAGCTTGGCTATCATGGTTTTTTATTCAAAGATTCGAAACAAATATCTGCAACTGATTCCTGCACCCATGTGGATTGTAATTGTGTCTGTTGGGTTTAGTTATTATTATGAGTTTATCCTAAAAACGACGAATCCTATTTCGGACGCCTACATGATTCCTGGAATTCCAAATATTCAAGAAATAATAACGGACATTCCAACACCCAACTTTGACATGGTAGGGACGCTCTCATTTTGGTCAAGCGTCGTGGCTTTGACGTTAATTGCTAGTATCGAGTCGTTGTTAAGCATTAAGGCTGTTGATAAATTAGATGTTCTTAAAAGACGCTCCAACGTAAACAAGGACATTAAAGCTCTTGGACTGGCAACTGTCGTAAGTGGGTTTTTGGGTGGATTAAATGTTGTTACTGTTATTGCAAGAAGCTCTGTCAATGTAAACAACGGCGGAAGTAATCGTTCGTCCAACTTGTTTCATGCCTTATTTTTGGTTGTATTTATTGTGCTTTTTAGTACCGAACTCACAAGAATTCCACTCACCGCTTTGATGGCGATACTTGTGTATACAGGCTATAAATTAGCATCGCCAGACGTTGTCCGGCGAATTTTTACGATAGGTAAAGAACAGCTAATCATATTCTTTGCCACACTTTTTGTAACCTTAAAAGTTGGATTGATTTCTGGTATTATCGCTGGGTTGATTGCGACGTTTATTATTCATATTGTAGTCACAAAAAGTCTTAGTTTATTTATAAAAAATATTCTAAAGCCTAATGTTTTAATGTTCAAAGAGGAAAATGGAAACTATTTCATTAGTGTGAAACATTTCTGTAGTTTTCTGAATTTCAACATCCTGAAGAGTAAATTAGAGGCAATTCCTGAAAAAAGTGATGTTATTTTGGATTTTTCATTGTGTGGTTTTGTGGATCATTCTGTTATGGAAAACGTCCATGACTATCAAGAGTTGTTTCATAAAAAAGGAGGTAATATAGGTGTGATAGGCTTAGATATTTTAGGGACAAAATCCGAACATCCTTTTGCTTTGAGGCGCTTGTTACCACTTCAAAACATTATTCCAAACAATAAAACAAAACGTCAAAAAAACCTTGAATTAGTAGCGGGTGATTTTGAATTAAAGTTTGACCCCTTAAAGCGCAAAAGCAGTCTGTTTTTAGAAAACTTCATTTACTTTAAAACAAAAAAGGTGGAGCATGTTTTTAATCAACTTTCAGCAAAAAACAACCCCTGCCGTTTATTTGACATTACGTATTCTGAAGGTGAGTTTATCGCCAAGGAAGTTGTGCGATCCACCATGCTTTACATCAAAACATCTTCGAGTGTTCCGGCGTTTACATTAGACAAAGAGGGGTTGCTAGAGCGGCTGTATGCATTGGCGGGATATAGGGATATTGCTATTAAAAACCATGCTGATTTTTCTAACCGATTTTATTTAAGAGGCGAAAATGCGCGCGCTATCAAAACGCTTTTTACAGATGAACTTGTGCTGTTTTTTGAAAGCAATGCCTATTATCATATAGAATCTAGTAAAGATGGTTTGTTGGTTTTTAGCAAAGAACGCATCGCAAGTATTAAGGAGATTAAAGCATTACTAGACTTTGGGGTTCGACTAAACGCAATCATAAACAAGGTTTAACATGAAACTATACCCCATCAATGTTGGTAATTTTAAGTTAGACGGTGGCGCGATGTTTGGTGTGGTTCCAAAATCTATTTGGAGTAAGACAAACCCTGCCGACGAAAATAACATGATTGACATAGCGTCTCGCTGTTTATTAATTGAAGATGGAAACCGTTTGATTTTGATAGATACAGGAATGGGGACCAAGCAAAGTGATAAGTTTTTTAATTACTATTACCGCTGGGGAACACACACATTGGATGGGGCACTTGCTTCGCACGGGTTTTGTAAAGATGATGTCACGGATGTGTTTTTGACTCACTTACATTTTGATCATTGTGGCGGTTGTGTGCAGTGGAATTCTGATAAAACAGGCTATGAAATTGCCTTTAAAAATGCTACTTTTTGGAGTAATGAGGACCACTGGAAGTGGGCAATAAATCCAAACAAGAGAGAGAGTGCTTCATTTTTGTCTGAAAATATTAGGCCTGTAAAAGCTAGTGGGCACTTGAAACACCTCACTGTTCCTAACGGAGATATATTACACAACACTAATTTGGGATTTGATGTGTTTTTTGCAAACGGTCACACGGACAAACAAATGATACCTATGATTTCTTACAAAGGAAAAACCATATGTTTTATGGCGGATTTACTACCAACCGTTGGGCATATCTCCCTGCCGTTTGTGATGGGATACGACACAAGACCTTTACTAACCTTAGATGAAAAAGAGCGTTTTTTAAAACTGGCTGCAGATAAAAATTATTTTTTATTTTTGGAGCATGACGCGCACAACGAATTAATTACTGTCAAGCATACCGAAAAAGGAGTGCGTCTCGGTGATATTCACGATTTTAATAATCTATTTTAATCCCAAAAAGATGAAACAAGCCCTACACAAACAGTTTCTAAAATTCACCTATTTTTTAGGGGTATTCTTGATCTTAAGTTGCGGATCTCGATCTGCTGTCTTATCAACTCCTATTGGGAATATTGATTTAACGCCTCTTAAAGCAATAGAACTTACTGATGCCGAAGAAAAAGAATGGAGTCATTTGGATCTCAAAACGGATACAATTCCCGGTGTTAGTTTACAGAGGGCCTACAAAGAACTGGTGAAGCCTAAAAGTAAAACCATTATTGTGGCGGTTATTGACTCTGGAATCGATATTGATCATGAAGATCTTAAAGAGAATATCTGGGTCAATTCAGGTGAAATACCAAACAATGGAAAAGACGATGACGCTAATGGCTATATTGACGATGTTAATGGTTGGAATTTTTTGGGAAATGCAAGCAATGAACAATTAGAATACGTAAGGTTGGTAGCAAGTGGCGACACAAGCAACCCACGATTTACGGAAGCGAAAGAGCTGCTCTCTAAAGAATACGAAAAGACCAATAAAAACAAGAAGCAATACGATGAAATCTTAACACAGTTGACAACATCAGATGCTGCAGTAGCAAAGTATCTAAAAAAGACGCACTATACCAAAGAAGATGTTGATGGAATCTTTACAACTGACTGGGATCTACTTAAACATGCTAGGATCATTAAGCAGTCCTACGGTTTTGGGTTTGATAGTGTTGAGGCTCTGATGAAAGATTTAAAAACTGGTTTAAAAGCGTTTAATGAGCGCTTGGACTATAAACTCAATATAGGTTTTGATGGAAGAAAAATTGTTGGAGATAATCCCAATGACTTAAATGACCGGAACTATGGAAATAGTGATGTCAGGGCGAAAAATGGTCGCACTCATGGAACGCACGTTTCTGGGATAATCGCTGCTAAACGCAACAATGGTATCGGCATAAATGGTGCTGCTAATAATGTAAAAATTATGGCAATCCGCAACACACCAAGCGGCGACGAATACGATAAGGATGTCGCTTTAGGTGTGTATTACGCCGTTGATAATGGTGCTAAAGTGATTAATATGAGTTTTGGAAAAAGCTTTTCACCTCACAGCGATTGGGTAAGAAATGCTATTGCTTATGCTGCTGAAAACGATGTGTTAATTGTAGCGGCTTCAGGAAATGATGGTAAAAACACCGATCTGAAAAATTACTTCCCAAATGATCAAATAAACAATGGAACTGAGGTTTCAAACACCTTTTTGAAGGTCGGCTCAAATGGTCCTAAATATGGTTCTTCCTTGGTTGCTAGCTATTCAAACTATGGGAAAAGTACTGTAGATGTTTTTGCACCTGGTTCTCAAATTTATTCAACCTATCCAAAAGAAAGCTACGAATTTGCAAGTGGCACCTCTATGGCAGCTCCTTTAGTGGCGGGTGTGGCTGCTTTGATCTTTTCACAATATCCAAACCTCAGCGCTGCTCAAGTAAAACAAATACTCATCACATCAGGAATCGCTATCAACAAAAAGATGTCTCTTGGAGACGGAACTACGAAGCCGTTTTCTGAATTATCAAAATCTGGGAAAATAATCAACGCTTACAACGCTTTGATAATGGCATCAAAACTATCTAAATAATATATACTAATATGAAACATACATTTTACTTACTTGCATTATTATTGGGATTAAATTCCCTATACGGTCAAAATAATTTTGAGTACTGGCAACAACATGTGGACTACGAGATGGACGTAAAAATTGATGTGAATACCTTCAATTATGGGGGAACTCAAAAACTAATTTATACCAACAACTCTCCAGATGATTTGGGGCGCGTGTTTTATCATTTATTTTACAATGCTTTTCAGCCTGGCAGTGAAATGGATGTACGTTCCCTTACTATTGCAGATGCAGATTCAAGAGTTGAAGATCGAATTAGTAAACTTAAAAAAGAAGATTTTGGATTTCTAAACGTTGTTAGCTTGACCCAAAATAGTGTTCCATTAGAGTATACTGTGGCTGGAACCGTGTTGGAAGTTCAATTAAACACGCCTATCAAATCAGGAGAGTCCGCGTTGTTTGAAATGACTTTTGAAGGGCAAATACCGCCTGTTATTCGTAGAGCAGGAAAAAACAGTAAAGAAGGTGTAGCGCTCTCTATGGCGCAGTGGTACCCAAAAATGGCAGAATATGATTTTGAGGGCTGGCATGCCGACCCTTATATTGGAAGAGAATTTCATGGAGTATGGGGCGATTTTGATGTGAAACTAACCCTAGATAAAAGCTATACAGTTGGTGGGACAGGGTACTTACAAAACCCTACTGAGATTGGGCATGGTTATGGAACTAAAGAAACAAAAAACAAGACCGATTTGTTAACGTGGCATTTTGTAGCTCCAAATGTTCATGATTTTACATGGGCTGCAGACCCTATGTTTGTTCATGACACCCTACAAGTTCCGGACGGACCGTTGTTACATTTTTTGTACAAAAAGTCTTTAAAACGTGAATTCAAAAAAAGGTGGAAAGACCTACAAGAACCAACAAGTGAGATAATGCAATACTACAGCAACAACGTTGGAAAATATCCTTATGAACAATACTCCGTGATTCAAGGGGGTGATGGCGGTATGGAATACGGCATGTGTACACTTATTACGGGAGAACGCAGTTTTGAAAGCTTGGTGGGAGTAACGGCCCATGAAATTGGACACACCTGGTTTCAGTTTTTAATGGCTTCAAACGAAAGTAAACACCCATGGCTCGATGAGGGCTTCGCGGAGTACACATGTACGTTTATTGAAAATGAAATTTTTGGCGTAAAGACCACTGAGCCTATGAAACGCAATTTCGATCGCTATTACAATCTCGCGCTAAGCGGTAAAGAGCAACCCATGAGTACGCACGCAGACCGATTTGCTTACAATACTGCGTATAGCATCTCAACATACAGTAAGGGTGCATTGGTGTTGGCACAATTACGATATATTATAGGGGAGGAAAATTTTTGGGAAACCTTAAAAAAATATTTTGAGGATTGGGCGTTTAAACATCCGACTCCAAACGACTTTATCCGTTGTGCCGAAAAAACTTCTGGTTTGGAATTGGAATGGTTTTTGACCGATTGGACGCAAACCACCAATACAATTGATTACGGAGTTAAAGAGGTGATTGCTTTTGAGGGGCAATCAGTTGTGACGTTGGAGCGCATTGGACTAATGCCAATGCCTGTAGAGGTACAAGTGCTGATGAAAGATGGGAGCGCTATAAATTATTACATACCTTTACAGATGATGCGGGGTGAAAAACCACTTACGAGTAATGAGGTATTATTAAAAGATTGGGCTTGGGCACACCCAGAATATCGTTTTTCTGTAGATGTAGATCCATCAAAAATTGGGTCTATTACCGTGGATGTAAACAAAGAAACGGCAGATGTAAACAAAGAAAACAATCAGCTTATAGTATTATAATAAATGGAACGTTTAAAAGGAAAAAAGCAAATAGAGCAGTTGTTCATTACTGGAGTTTCGGTGGGGGCATTTCCTTTAAGAATGGTGTATTTAAAAGGTGGTGACAAACATTTGGTGGGGGTTTCTGTGAGCAAAAAACATTTTAAAAATGCGGTGGATCGCAACCGAATTAAACGCCTTTTAAGGGTGGCTGTAGAAAAACAACTCGCTATGACACTAGAAAAAATGGAATCGAAATTCTGTTTAATGGTTTTATATGTTGGAAAAGAAATGCCCAACTCACCTCAACTAAAAGAGCAGTTTGAATTTCTAATAAAACGTTTTAATAAAAAAGAAGCGCATGAACTTTAGCCTTAAAAAAAGAGGAATATTACTGGGAATTATAGCGTTGGTTTTTATCTCGACCACAGCTTATAAAAACGATTATTTTGAAATTGCTAAGCAGTTGGATATTTTCACTACCCTGTTTAAGGAGGTTAACATGAATTATGTGGATGAAACAAACCCCGCTGATTTAATGCAAGAAAGTGTCAATCAGATGCTGAAAGAGTTAGACCCTTACACAACTTATATGAACGAGCAGGATGTAGAAAGGGCTCGAATGTATCAATCAGGAGCTTATGTTGGAATTGGAGCAACCATTAATACGTCAGAGAATAAATTAGTTGTTGTTGAGGTTTATAAAGATTTACCTGCGGATAAGGTAGGGTTAAAATCGGGGGACGAAATTATTAAGATTGATGGGCTCGCGGTGAGTGATTTAAAAGAAAGTGCGACCCAATTTTTGAATGGGAAAAAAAACACAAAAGTGTCCTTAACATACCTTCGTGATGATAAAGCGACTGATATAGTTGTATCTAGAGGAGATGTAAAACCAAAGGCGGTTCCAGTTTCTAAACTGTTGTCAAATGGCATTGGCTATATTGCTTTAGATCGTTTTACAAAAACAGCTTCTAAGGAAGTAGAAGGCGCACTGAAATTGATGCTTATAGATGAAGCAAAAGGGGTTGTTTTAGATTTGAGAAACAATCCGGGGGGGTTACTTCACGAAGCGGTTAAAATTGTAAATTTATTTGTTCCTAAAGGGCAGTTGGTGGTGTCAACAAAATCGAACGTTGAAACTTACAACCAGACATTTGAAACTCAGAAACAACCGTTGAGTTTAGAAATTCCATTGGTTGTTTTAATAAACCAAAACAGTGCTTCTGCTAGTGAAATTGTGGCGGGGGCGCTTCAGGATTTAGACCGTGCTGTCATTGTTGGAAAAAGGAGTTTTGGAAAAGGTTTGGTGCAAAGACCTAAACCCTTGCCTTACGGATCGCAATTAAAAGTAACTATCTCTCGTTACTACACACCCTCTGGGCGTTGTATTCAAGCCCTAGACTATAGAAATCGAAAAAAGGATGGGTCTGCTGTTCGATATGATAAAAACCAGTACACTGCCTTTAAAACTACAAATGGTAGGACGGTATATGATGGTGGAGGAATTGAGCCTGATATAATCGTTGGGAAAGAGAAGCCCAATAAGTTCATAGAGAAGCTTTTAAAAAGTTCCTTGGTGTTTGATTACTCAAATCAATATTTTCATAACAATACCGTTGGTGATATGGAAAGCTTCCGCTTGGATAAAAAAGATTTTGAGCGTTTTAAAAAAATGAGTCTTGATAAAAAATACAGTAATATAAGTGACGCTCAAGAAGCTATTGATCAATTAAAAAACACACTAAGTGAAGAGGGTTTTAGGGCGATGGAACGAGGTTTGGAAGACTTAGAAGCATCTGTTCAGACGACCAAAATGGAGTTAATTGAGGCTTTTAAAAATGATATCAATGCCACTTTGGAAGGAGAAATAATAAAACGCTATTTTTACAGGGAGGGAATGTACACGTATTTTCTTGCTACAAACAACGAGGTGTTTAAGGCGCAAGAAATTATAAATGATAGTGAACTCTATAAAAATATATTAAGGTAAACAGATGTATATCGACATTTAAGAATTGAAAATAAGATGAAAAAGATTGTTTTTTTATTGTTTTTATTAATAACCGTAGCGCAAGCGCAAACAGGAAATACACACGTCGTATATTTTGAGACTGGTCAATATGAGGTGCCGGAAATAGAAACAAACCGACTGGTGTTGTTTATTCAAAGTCTGAAAGATATTGAAATAGAACGTATTGCTATTTACGGATTTTGTGACGATCGCGGTAGTGATTCTTACAATTTAATATTATCCCAGGACAGGGCTAATGCTATTAAAAAAATATTTTCAGGATTCGGGGTGGACGACAACCTTATTAGTAATGTTGATGGAAAAGGAGAGGTATTATTGCGTGTTATTTCTTCTGATAATCTAAATATTATAAGAGGTTTAAACCGAAAAGTTGAGATCAACGTAGTGTATAAGATTACAGAAACAAAGGGGGTTGTTAAAGAAGAAAAAGAATATCGTTTTTTGAATGATAAGTTAAAGGTTGGAGATAAAATAACCCTTGAGAATATTTTATTTAAAACAGGTTATAGTTATATCGTAGAAGAATCTGTACCCGTCCTAGAAATGATGGCGGATGCATTGAGAGAAAGAGACGATATCTATTTCACGATAGAAGGCCATGTTTGTTGTACAAAAAACGCAAGAGATGCTGTAGATAGAAAGACTGGAAAACGAAACTTATCTTTAGCAAGGGCTAAATATATATATGATTACTTGGTTCAAAAAGGGGTTAAAAGAACCCGAATGCGTTATGTGGGTCTAAAAAACAAGTACCCGCTTGGAAAAGCAATGAAGTACGATAAACGAGTAGAAATTAAAATCACCTCAATTTCGAAGAGAAATTAAACTTTAACCATCGCAATGTGTGGAATTCCGTCTTCTAAGTAAGATTCACCTGTTGTTTTAAATCCTAGATTATTATAGAATTTTTCTAAATATTTTTGTGCTGAGAGCTTTATTTCTTTTGTTTCAAAAGTAGTTTCAACAGCGTTTATAGATGCTGTCATTAGTTGATGTCCATACTTTAGATGGCGTTCTTTTTCTGAGACAACTACACGACCTATACTGGCTTCTTTAAAATAATCGCCGGGCTTAAAAATCCGCGTATAAGCGATAATAGAAGTATCCTTTTTACCAATAACATGTAGTGCTTTTTGGTCCTTTCCATCGACATCTTGATATACACAATCTTGCTCCACCACAAAAACTTCACTTCTTAATTGTAATAAAAAATAGAGTTCCTCTAAAGATAATTGATCGAACGTTTTGACAGATATATCTAGCATAATTTAATCTTGAATAATTATAGTTTTAGGATCTGAACTCCCAAACTCTGGTTGTATATTAAAGTGGTTAATATTGAATTTTTGGAAAAGGGTGGTTTCTATAGTTTTAAGAATTGTATTAAATTCTGAGAATTTTAAATCTACATTAAAATCAATATGCGCTTCTAAATGAATTTCTGTTTCATTTAACTGCCATACATGAATGTGATGAATATTATTTATATGTTCTAACTTATTTACTTCTTCAACAATAGCATCTATTTTAATATGTTTTGGGGTAAATAACATAAGAATGTGAAAAGACTCTTTAAGTAAGTTATAGCCAACTACAACTAGATACACTGCAATCGCAATTGTTAAAGCTGCATCTACCCAATAAATTTGATAGAACCTCATTAAAAGCCCTCCTATCAACACTGCAATACTAGCAAGCATATCTGTTAATAGGTGTAAATATGCAGAACGAATATTTATACTATGAGCACTGTCTTTTTTTAATAACAAAACACTAAGACCATTAAAAACAATCCCTAAAATTGAGAGCCCTATAACTAAATCAGGCTCTATTGTTTGAGGATTAAAGAAACGTTTTACAGCTTCAAACATTAAATATATAGCAATAATAATTAGAGAAGAAGCATTAACAAAAGCTGCGATAATTTCGGCACGTTTATATCCAAAAGTTCTTGAAATAGTTGCTTTTTTCTTTGATAATCTCGCTGCTATATAAGAAATAACAAGTGATATTACATCTGTTAAATTATGTAATGCATCGCTTAAAAGCGCAAGACTTCCAGATAAAAAACCACCAATTATTTGGGCAAGCGTAATAACACTATTTAATAAAATAGAAATTAAAAGGTTCCTACCTGTATGATCGGAAGTATGCTTATGAGAATGCCCCATTATATGTTAGCAAGGTTGTATTTTATTAATTCTATTTTGATGACGTCCGCCTTCAAAATCAGTTTTTAAAAACGTATCAACCATAACTAAAACGTCTTCTATTTCAGTAAAACGAGCTGGAATACAAAGGATATTCGCATTGTTATGTTGACGTATTAAAGAAACAATTTCATTTGTCCAACAAATACCCGCTCTTACACTAGCATACTTATTTGCTGTCATTGCCACTCCATTAGCACTCCCACAAATAAGAATACCGTAAGTTGATGTTTTTGATTCTACATCTTTTGCAACGGGATGAACAAAATCTGGGTAATCGACACTTGAATCAGAGTCTGTTCCATAATTTGTGACTTCTATATTTTTAGATTTAAGGAATTCTATAATTCTAAATTTATAATCTGTGCCTGCATGATCGTTTCCGATTGATATATTCATTTGGTATAACTTTAATTATTAGTAAATTTACAAAAAAGACTGGGACTTAAATTAAATTGTTGATAGCCTTTTTAATTAATTGTTAATAATTAATGAGCGATTATGAAAACTTAATTTTTATATATCAATTAATTTTATCAACCGGCTATATAAATTTATAAAACTAATTAAGTTGTCTTTTTTCATTCTGAACTTATGAATACCAAAAGTAGGTTTATGAACAAAAAATACATAAATATTTATGAGTTGTTTTGTATAAATCTATGATATTAACAATATTTAAAAAACTATATTAAATAACTGTAAATCAATTAACTAATAAAAAAATAGGTGTTAATTATATGTTTATAATATGTAAATAAGAAAGAAAGCTACTAATTTTACATAAACTTATATCACCTATTCACAGACTATAATAACCATCATTAGTTTTTAAATAATTAAATAAAAAATCAATATAATTATATTAAATGTGGATAAAGTTAAAAAAGGGATGACTCTTGGTTGAATTAAAATGGTAGCTTTGCTTAATTACATACTTTAAATGAAAAGGAAAAAGAATAAAAAACAATCGGTTAAAAATTACAGTCAAAGTATATTAACAATATTGAAATCCGATAGAAAAAAAACATTCAATCACAAGCAGATAGCTGCTAAACTAAAAGTAAACGATGCTAGCAGTCGGAACCAAATTATAAAAAATCTTCACAAACTAGCAGCTCAGAAAGAAATTGAAGAAGTAGAACGAGGAAAATTTCAACTGATAAGCTCAACAGAATATTTTATTGGAAAAGTAGATATGGCTGCAAGAGGTAATGCTTATATAATTAGTGATGCTTTTGAAGATGATGTTTTTATAGCTTCTAATAACATGCACAAAGCGTTGCATGGCGATACGGTAGAATTATATATTTATAACCGTAAGAAAAATGGAAGACAAGAAGGAGAAGTCACTCAAATTATAGAACGTGCACGCACAGAATATGTAGGTGTTGTACAATTGAATGATAAATTTGCTTTTGTTGTTCCTGATAGTAATAAAATGCCTGTAGATGTTTTTGTGCCTTTATCAAAAGCGATGAAAGCAGAGGATGGTGATAAAGTACTCGTAAGTTTAGAAGAGTGGCCAGAAAAAGCTGAGTGTCCTAACGGAGCAATTATAAAAATTCTAGGAAAACCAGGTGATCACAATACAGAAATTCATTCCATACTAGCAGAATACGGACTACCATATGAGTTTCCTTCCGAAGTTGAAGCATTTGCAAATAATATAGATACCTCTATTACAGAAGGAGAAATTGCAAAACGTCGCGACATGCGATCTACACTCACATTTACAATTGATCCAAAAGATGCAAAAGACTTTGATGATGCTTTATCTTTTAAACAACTCCCGAATGGAAATTATGAAGTAGGTATTCATATAGCCGATGTATCTCATTATTTACAAGAAGGTACTATTTTAGATGATGAAGCTTACGAACGTGCCACATCAGTTTACTTAGTAGATAGAGTTGTCCCTATGTTGCCAGAAGTATTATCAAACAATGCCTGTTCTCTACGACCCTTAGAAGAAAAATATACCTTCTCCGCTGTTTTTGAACTCAATAATAAAGCAGGAATAGAAAATCAGTGGTTTGGAAGAACAGTAACTTATAGTGATGCACGATTTGCCTACGAAGAAGCACAACATATTATAGAAACTGAAGACTGTGTGATCCCAGCAGAAATAGCACTAAATAGCAAAGCTTATACTGCGGATACTGCTGTTAAAGACGCTATTTTAAAGTTAGATGAACTAGCTAAAATAATGCGCTCTAAACGTATGAACAATGGTGCTATTTCTTTTGATAAAGCAGAGGTTAAATTTGATTTAGATAAAGAAAACAACCCTGTAGGTGTATTTTTTAAAACTTCAAAAGATGCTAATAAACTTATTGAAGAGTTTATGTTATTAGCTAATAAAAAAGTTTCTGAATTTATAGGAAAACAATCCCCACAAAAAACATTTATATATCGAATTCATGACGAACCAGACGATCAAAAATTAGCTGGTTTACAAAGAATAGTTTCTCAATTTGGACATCAATTAAATCTTAAAAGTAGAGAAACCACCACACACTCTTTAAACACTCTTCTTAAAAATGTAAAAGGTACAAAAGAACAAAACCTTGTCGATACACTCACTATTCGTTGTATGAGTAAAGCTGTATACTCCACAAAAAATATAGGACATTACGGACTTGCTTTCAACCATTATAGTCATTTTACATCTCCAATTCGTCGTTACCCAGATGTTATGGCACACCGTTTGTTACAATATTATTTAGATGGTAACAAATCAACTAGCGAAGATCTTTATGAAGAAAAATGTAAACATTCTTCTAACATGGAATATCTTGCAACAAAAGCAGAGCGTGATTCTATAAAATATATGCAAGTCAAATACATGCAAGACCATAAAGATGACACTTTCTTAGGGGTTATTTCTGGAGTCACTGAATGGGGTATGTATGTAGAAATTATAGAAAACAAATGCGAAGGTATGATAAGAATTAGAGATATTAAAGGTGATTTTTATAGATTTGATGCCGAAGAATTTGCTTTAATAGGTGAACGAACTAAAACCAAATACCAATTAGGAGATGAAGTTGAGGTTCGTGTCAAACAAGCTGACCTAGTAAAAAAACATTTAGACTTTATATTAAACATTTAAAATACCCAATCAAAAATGAAACCATATTTTTTATTTTTCTTATTATCTAGCTTTTTAGTAAGCTCTCAAACACCCGTTAGTAAAACATTAGGTGAATTTTCAGAACTAAAAGTTTATGACCTCATTAATGTTGAGCTAGTAGAATCCAATGAAAACAAAATAGAAATTACAGGAGAAGACACTTCTAATGTTTTAATTGTTCAAAAAAACAACCTTTTGAAAATTAAAATGGCTCTAAATAAATCGTTTAATGGAAATAAAACATTTGTAAAACTCTATTATAACAAAATAGATATTATAGACGTCAATGAAGGAGCAAAAGTGGTTTCAGAATCACTATTTAAGCAATACGAATTAGAATTAAAATCGCAAGAAGGGGGAGAAATTTCAGTTATTACAGATACAAAACTATTATCGGTTAAAATTGTAACCGGTGGAATTATAAATGTAAGCGGTGCTTCCGAATCTCAAAATATAAATATTAGAACAGGAGGTATTTATGAAGCATCTTTATTAAAAGCTCTTAATTCTCAAGTAAAAATAAAAACAGGAGGTGTTGCAGATATAAGCAGCTCCGAACTTATTGAAGTAACAATATTTGCTGGTGGAGATCTAATAATTCATGGGAAAACTAAATATGTAAAGCAATTAAAAGTGATTGGTGGAAGAGTTATTTACAAAGATTAATACACATCTCTAAAATTAAAGTACTATGATAGATGATATCCAAGCCGCCATACCACTTGGTTTTTTCTTAGCCTTCATGATAGGCCCTGTTTTCTTTGTATTAATTGAAACCAGTGTTACAAAAGGCTTTCGAGCAGCAGTTGCTTTTGATTTAGGAGTTATTATTGCAGATATTATTTTTATTGGAGTGGCTTATTTTAGTAGTTTCCAATTATTAGAAAACTTAAGCAACCAACCCGGTTTATACGTGTTTGGAGGTACTATTTTAGCAGTCTATGGATTGATAATTTTTCTAAAAAAACCAAAACGAAACGATCTCAAAGCACAACTATCTAAATCCTTTAAGGTTAATTATATAGAGTTATTTATTAAAGGCTTTTTACTCAACTTTATCAACGTAGGTGTATTGATTTTTTGGTTAGGTATAATCATAGTAACAGGTCCAAGTCTAGAAAATGATATTAATCGTTTTTATGTGTTTTTTGGATCGCTGATCGTAGCTTATTTTATCACAGATTTATTTAAAATACTGTTAGCTAAGCAACTAAAAAAACAACTAACCCCTAAAATAATTTTAAAAATTAAAAAATTACTAGGAATTATTTTACTTATATGTGGAATGGTTTTGATTACTAAAGGTTTTTTACCAAAAGATAAATTAAATCCACAAACGATTATTGAAGAAATAAGAGAATAAAAAAACCACAACCGATATAAGTTGTGGTCTTTATAACTTGAGGCGTCTAGCGGATTCGAACCGCTGTAGAAGGTTTTGCAGACCTCTGCCTAGCCACTCGGCCAAGACGCCCAAAAAGGAACGCAAATTTAAGCAAATTTAAACATTACACAAGATAAAAGAAAAGAAACCATCCCTAGAACGGTTAATCAAGCATTTTCTTAATTTGGTTTTAGCGCGATTCACTCAGCACAATTGTCACCCTTTCTACATCCCCGCCAATTGGTGGGTTAATTTTCGATACGGACACCGACACCGATTCAACCGTATCACAATTTTTAAAAATTCGATTAATGATCCGTTTTGCAACCGTTTCTAATAATTTTGCAGGAATATGCATTTCTTCTACCACAATAGCGTTTAAAGTGACGTAGTCCACCGTGTCGTTTAAAGCATCTGTCTTAGCTGATTTTTCTAAATCAGCCACCACACTTACATCTACCCTATAATCACTTCCAATAATGGTTTCTTCGCTCAGACACCCGTGGTATGCATATACCTTTATATTTTCAACCTTAATAACTCCCATTTTCTTTTTTTTATTTCGATAAAAATAATAATTATACCGAAGATATATCTATAAACTTTTTATTTGATTAATTTTGCTGCGTATTTATCCAAGAAATACACATTATTATGTCAGAAACGCACAAACCGCTCAATTTTTTAGAGCAAATAATTGAAGAAGATTTAAAAGCTGGCTTGCCACAAAACAAGCTCCGCTTCCGCTTTCCTCCAGAACCCAACGGTTACCTTCACATAGGTCATACAAAAGCCATTGGAATTAGTTTTGGACTGGGAGAAAAATATAATGCGCCGGTTAATTTACGTTTTGATGACACCAACCCCACCAAAGAAGACCAAGAGTACGTAGACGCGATAAAAGAAGATGTTGCTTGGTTAGGGTATAAATGGGATAAAGAAGTTTATTCTTCTGATTACTTTGAGCAACTACACACTTGGGCCGTTCAAATGATTAAAGACGGTAAAGCCTATGTAGACTCACAATCGAGCGAATCTATGGCGACTCAAAAAGGAACCCCCACTCAACCAGGTGTAGACGGACCCTTTAGAAATAGATCTGTAGAAGAAAATTTAGCTCTTTTTGAGCAAATGAAAAATGGCGAATTTAAAGCAGGAACCCACGTATTAAGGGCTAAAATAGACATGAAGCATGTCAACATGTTGATGCGTGACCCGCTAATGTACCGTATCCTTCATTCGGAACACCACCGCACAGGATCTACTTGGTGTATTTACCCAATGTATGACTGGACGCATGGTGAAAGTGATTATTTAGAACAGATTTCACACTCCTTATGCTCGCTAGAATTTAAACCCCATAGAGACCTATACGACTGGTTTAAAAAGAGTGTATCAAATTATAACAACGACTCTTTACTTTTAATTCCAAAGCAACGTGAATTTGCCCGTTTAAACTTAAGCTATACCATTATGAGTAAGCGAAAGCTGTTAAAACTGGTAGAAGACAAACTTGTAAATGGCTGGGACGATCCGCGAATGCCAACTATTTCTGGCTTAAGACGCCGTGGCTATACCCCAACATCTATTCGTAATTTTATAGAAAAGGTGGGGGTCGCTAAACGTGATAATATTATTGACGTCTCCCTTTTAGAGTTTTGTGTTCGTGAAGATCTCAATAAAAAAGCAGCTCGAATTATGGCTGTATTAGACCCAATAAAATTGGTAATTCAAAACTATAGTGAAGGGAAAGACGAATGGTTGGAAGCAGAAAACAACCCAGAAGATGAAAGCGCAGGCTCTAGAAAAGTACCGTTTTCTAAAAACCTTTACATAGAACGTGATGATTTTAAGGAAGAAGCCAATAGTAAATATTTTAGACTCTCTCTTGGAAAAGAAGTGCGTCTAAAAAACGCGTTTATTATAAAAGCTGAAAGCGTTTTAAAAGACTCTAATGGTGTAATTACAGAAATACACTGTACTTATGACCCAAGCAGTTTAAGCGGCAGTGGAACCCCCGAAAGCCTTCGAAAGGTTAAGGGAACCCTACACTGGGTGTCTATTACACACGCAGTAGAGGTAGAGGTAAGAGAATATGACCGTTTATTTTTACACGAAGCCCCCGATAGCCAAACAGAAGACTATTCAACATTTGTGAATCCAGATTCTCTAAAAGTGAGAAAAGCACATGTAGAGCCACACGTTAAAACCGCCAGCATCGGAGAGCAATTTCAATTTCAACGCATTGGTTATTTTAATGTAGATAAAGATAGCTTCGCAACCAATTTGGTGTTTAATAAGACCGTAGGACTAAGAGATGCTTGGGCTAAAAAAGAACCAAAACAAACCCAGCCAACCAAACAACAGCCAGCAGCTCAGGCGTCAAAACGAAAACCAATAGATGTTATAAAACAGCTTGGTAAAAAATACACAAACCTTCCAGAAGAAAAACAACAAAAAGTCAAAGCAGAAATTCAGTTATTAGCGAAGGATGTTTCATACGAAGATTTAGAACCCCTATTTAATACAGCAGCAAAAAAAGTTGGAACACGCATAGCGGTTGCACTAACTTTAAAAGTACTTTTAGAAAAAGGTCAAGAAAAAAACGACCTAATAGATGCATTTATAACCACCGCAAAATCAGATGCGCACCCGCTATTAAGCGAAGCAGCAAATCAAATTTAAACCACTGTTTCACTCTATTTTTTAATCCTCATCTTCGGATTTACAACAGTAATAAGTTGTAGCTCCAATGACGACGACAACGACACCAAAAACTTAACACTCAGCCTTACAGGGCTTGAAGACTTAGGCTCTGGTTATCTTTACGAAAACTGGATTATTTTGGAAAGCGGCCCTGTCTCCGCAGGCACCTTTTCTGTAAATGCTTCTGGAGTACTATCCAAAACAAGTTTTTCTATGGACGCAAACACGCTTTCTACAGCCCTGGCCTATGTACTTACAATTGAACCAAACCCAGATCCAAATACAGCTCCAAGCAGTGTACATATTTTAGCAGGTAACTTTACTAACAACGGGACTTCTGCGACTGTTTCTACAAATCACGAATCGGCATTGGGGACTGATTTTATGACTGCAACGGGGAAATACGTCCTAGCGACCCCAACTAATGGAATGAATACAAACGAGAAAAGCGGTGTCTGGTGGTTAGACCTTACAACATCACCTCCATCAGGAGGTTTAACGCTTCCCAGTTTGCCATCAGGATGGAAATACGAAGGTTGGGCGGTTATAGGAACAACACCTGTTTCAACAGGAAAATTCACAACTGTTTCAGGAGCTGATGCATCTGACGTCTTTAGCGGGACAATGGGAGGACCTCCATTTCCAGGTGAAGATTTTTTAATGGCAGCACCCTCAGGACTTACTTTTCCAACGGATTTATCTGGACAAAAAGTTGTTATTTCGGTGGAGCCCGACCCAGATAACAGTCCAAATCCATTTTTGTTAAAACCATTAGTAGCAATGGTTCCTGGAACCGCGATGGATCACACCACACTTTCAATGACAAACAACGCAGCCTCATCAAACCCTGGTGGATCAGTAAAACGATAAACGAGTTAGAGCAAATTATCAGTCATAAAAAAACTCCCATAATTATTAATAATTATGGGAGTTTTTCTATTTTTAAGGGAACCTATTTTTTTGGTAACACTTTCTTAGGGCCATTTTTCATGGCTTCACCAATCTGGTTACTAGCTGTAAAACTCGCCACCATATCATTCAGCATATTACTGCCTGCTTGTGGTGAATTAGGCAACAAAATAAGGTTGCTATTTGTTTCTTGACCTATAGACTGAAGCGTGTCATAATGTTGGGTTACAACAATCAATGCGGACGCTTCTTGAGAATTAATCCCCACCTTATTTAAGACCTCAACAGACTCTTCTAAACCACGTGCAATTTCACGACGTTGGTCAGCAATACCTTGCCCTTGAAGGCGCTTGCTTTCTGCCTCTGCTTTTGCTTTTTCAACAATGAGGATACGGGCAGCATCCCCTTCAAATTGAGCCGCTATTTTTTCGCGTTCTGAAGCGTTAATTCGGTTCATCGCTTCTTTAACCTGGGCATCTGGATCAATATCCGTCACTAAGGTTTTTATGATGTCATAACCATAATCCATCATGGCTTGGTTTAGTTCAGACTTGACAGCAATGGCTATATCATCTTTTTTAACAAAGACATCGTCAAGCTTCATTTTTGGAACTTCCGCTCTTACCACATCAAACACATAAGAAGTAATTTGATCGTGAGGATAATCCAATTTATAAAAAGCATCGTAAACTTTGGTTTTAATAACTTTAAACTGAACAGAAACCTTGAGACGCACAAATACGTCATCCAGTGTTTTAGTCTCAATTAAAACATCCAATTGTTGGATTTTTAAGCTCAGACGCCCAGAAATACGATCTATTAAAGGGATTTTCAAGTGGAGTCCAGATTGTCGAATGCTGTGAAATTTTCCAAAACGCTCAATAATAGCAGCAGTTTGTTGTTTGACCGTAAAAAAAGCGGCTAAAAAAATTAAGAATCCGAAAACAATTAAAAAAATTAAGAAATAAGGCATAGTTTAGGCTTTAAATTAGAAAGATGTAATTTAATATTTTAAATTGATAATCCAAAATGTTCTTGAACAAAAAGAGCGAAATTAACGCTTCAAACACAATGAAACCACAGAGTTTGCTTTCAGTGCAGTTGCGTTCTTGAAACAAACAACTGTTTCATTGAGCTCTGCTTCTATTAAGAAATAATGCCCTTTATAGAAGCTGTGTTTTACAATGGCTTTTAGGGGACCATCATCCACTACAGTAATTTGATGCGCGTAATACAATTCGCCATTAACATTGCTGAATTCGTCAAAAAAAGCAGCTATTAACGGATGACCTGGATTTGAATAAATAGTGCTTGGACAATCTATTTTCATGACACTGCCTTTGTGTAGCACCATCATTTGATCGGCAAATGATAAAACATCATTTTTGTCATGTGTTGCCAATACACAAGCAATATTGTTTACTTTTAAATAAGCGAATAAATTACGCCTTAAGGACTGTTTTTTAAAATTATCGATGTGACTAAAAGGCTCGTCTAAAAGAATAATCTCTGGGCGTTTTGCAATGGCTCTTGCCAAGGCAACACGTTGCTTTTGACCCCCACTTAAAAACTGCACTTTTGTGTCTTCAAACCCCTCTAGTTCTACAACTTCAATCAGTTCTTTAACCCGGGATTTTTTTTCATCCGGAAAAAAATTAGAAAGATGGTCTCCGATATTTTCGGAAACACTGGTGTAGGGCATTAAATCAAATTCTTGTGCCACATATTTCATGAAATCATGTCCAACAACAAGTTTGTTTTTAGGACCCAAAATAGCTTGCTCTTTCCAAAAGATTGTACCGTCATCGACATCCATTTGTCCGAAAACAAGCTTTAGAAGTGTGCTTTTTCCTGAACCACTTTCTCCTACAATAGCCAAACACTCTCCGCTTTGAACGGACGCTGAAACAGTCTTTAATACCGCACGGTCCTTATACCGAAAAGAGACATTGGTTATTGAGAGCATCTAAGAGTCTATAATATATTAGCTACCAGATATTCCGCAATTTGAATGGTGTTTGTAGCAGCGCCCTTTCTTAAATTATCCGAAACAATCCACATATTTAAAGTGTTTATTTGTGTTTCATCACGTCGGATTCGACCCACAAAAACATCGTCCTTTCCGTTTGCATATATAGGCATTGGATACGTGTTTGTATCTGTATTGTCTTGTACGGTTACTCCGTCGGAATGACTCAAAATAGTTCGAACATCATGAAGCTCAAAATCATTTTCAAACTGAACATTAACGGATTCAGAGTGTCCACCCGCAGTAGGAATTCGAACCGCTGTAGCTGTAATGGCAAAGGAGCTGTCGTCTAATATTTTTTGTGGCTCCATCGCTAGTTTCATTTCTTCTTTGGTATATCCATTTTCAAGAAAGACATCACAGTGCGGCAAAGCATTTCTTCCTATCGGATAAGGATAGGCCATTTCACCTTTAACCCCACTAATCTCGTTTTCTAGTTGTTGGACAGCTTTAACTCCTGTTCCAGAAACAGATTGGTAGGTAGAAACAACCACACGCTTCATTTTATACTTATCGTGCAATGGTGACAATGCCATCACTAGTTGAATTGTTGAGCAGTTTGGATTGGCGATAATTTTGTCTTCAGCCGTTAAGATTGAAGCATTAATTTCAGGAACAATTAATTTTTTTGTGGGATCCATTCGCCACGCAGAAGAGTTGTCTATAACAGTTGTTCCAGCTTCAGCAAATTTTGGAGCCCATTCTAGTGAAGTGTCTCCCCCAGCAGAAAAAATAGCAATATCCGGACGCATTTCAACAGCTGTCTCAAGGCCAACAATGGTATGGTCAACCCCTTTATAGCTTATTTTTTTTCCAACGCTACGTTGTGAAGCAACTGGAATTAGTTCCGTTAAAGGAAACTGACGCTCCTCAAGTAATTTTAACATAACGGCTCCTACCATACCGGTAGCGCCTACAACTGCAACTTTCATTATTCTATATCTTTAATTAAGCTGATAAAATTAGTAAATAAACTGAGAATAAAAGAAGTAAAATAAAAAAAGAAGACCGAACCCTTCCTTCTTTATGAATTTCGTTAAAAAGAGTTGTTTTTTTAGGAGATTTCCAATGGAATGTAATCTAAAATCGTAAGTGATTTAGCCTATGTATTTAGGATCCTGCGTTTCACTCGTTGAGAGATCCCCGTTATAAGTTCATAAGAAATGGTGTTTGCAGCGGCAGCACTTGTTTCCGCGGAGAACTCAGGGCCAAATAGCACGACCTCATCACCTTCTGCACATTCAATAGCTGTCACATCTACCATAATCATATCCATACACACATTCCCAACGATAGGCGCTTTTTGGAGCCCGATTGACACAATCCCAACGCCATGACCAAAATGCCTTCCAATTCCATCGGCGTGCCCAATAGGAATCGTTGCAATTTTTGAATCATGAGGACTTATAAACCCACGGTTATATCCCACACTTTTTCCTTTTGTAACAAGATGAATTTGTGAAATCACAGATTTTAAGGATGCAATAGGCTGAAAGTTTTTAGTGTCTTTATCGGAGTTGCCATATCCGTAGAGCCCAATCCCACAACGCACCATATCAAAATGTGCCTCGGGGTAATTAAGCACCCCTGAAGTATTACACAAATGTCTGATAACGGGATGTCCTAACTTTTTAATAAAGGCTGTAGAAAGCGATTTATAAAGTTCTATTTGACCCAGAGTAAAGGCTTTTTCTTCTAAATCTTCACTTGCCGCCAAATGAGAAAATAGGGATTTCACTTTCAAAGTACTGGTTTTAGAAAGTTGCTCAACAACTAAATCCAGTTCGTTTGGTTCAAATCCGAGACGATTTAAGCCAGTATTAAATTTAATATGAACAGGATAATCCTTGAGATTGCGTTGCTGTGCTAAACTCTCAAATGCTTTCAGTATTTTTAAGGTGTATAAACTAGGCTCTAAACAATGTTCTATTGCAAGACTCAGATTGTCTTCTTGAGGGTGCAGCACCAAAATAGGTGTTGTAATTCCGGCTTTTCTAAGAGTAATTCCTTCGTTAATATAGGCTACAGCAAAATAGTCAATCTCCATTTTTTGAAGACAATCGGCAATTACAGATGCATCACTTCCGTATGCAAACGCTTTTACGACCGCTAAAAAGAGAGTGTTTTCATTGAGTTTTGATTTTAGGAACTCAAAATTATGCTTTAAAGAAGCTAGGTTAATTTCTAAAGTGGTTTCTGTAACCTTAGACATTAGATTTTTTTTTATTCGCATCGACATCCACAGGACTCACCACATCCATGTCTTGAAGCTTTTCTTTTGTGAGCGCTTTGTAATAAGCGGCTCGACTGAGAGGCTCATATTCGTCAACTTCACCCAAAAGCACAAGGTTGTCATTTTTAGATTTACGATGACTGTATTGGGCTAAGTTTCCCGTATGGGTACACACAGCGTGTACTTTGGTAACATATTCTGCTGTAGCCATCAAATTAGGCATTGGCCCAAAAGGGTTTCCCTTAAAGTCCATATCAAGCCCGGCGACAATTACACGAACCCCTTTATTAGCAAGGTCGTTACAGACGTTTACAATTTCATCATCAAAAAACTGGGCTTCATCAATACCAACAACGTCACATCCGTCTGCCAGAAGCGGGATGTTTGAAGCAGAAGGCACTGGCGTAGAACGAATTTCATTTGCATCATGAGAAACGACCATTTCATCATCGTAACGAACATCAATGGCAGGCTTAAAAATCTCAACTTTTTGTTTGGCAAATTGAGCCCGTCGCAAGCGACGAATTAATTCTTCAGTCTTTCCAGAAAACATCGATCCGCAGATGACTTCGATCCAACCAAATTGTTCTTTAGGGTTTACTGTATTTTCGAGAAACATTTTGTAATTTTAACACCAAACGAAATTTACTAACGTTTTTATAAAGGTGACATAAATTTATTAAAAATCAAAAGTATAAATTTAAAAGTTATAAAATATCATTAATATTAAGATTACAAGCATTAAAAACCGGGTATCAATTATTTAATATAGCATCATGAAAAAAAAACTAGAGTCAGAATTAATAAGTATCGCCCATAGAATCCTCAAACTTACGGGGAGAGAAGATCTAGAAAAAATGCACTCTGAGATAGCGTTGCTTTATCAAAAAATTACAGTCCTAAAGTTTATAGAAAACAATCACGATGGAGAAACGTCTGATTTTGTTGGAATGGACACTTCATTTTTTAATGCACTTGAAGGGGCGTTTAACAATACGGTTACGGATTCTGTTGAGGTTGCCGACAAAACGTTTGTAAATATAGACGTCGAGGAAGAGGAAGCTATCATGGAACCAGCGATAGAAAAAATTAAAGATATGGTTGCCCAAATGCCTGAAGAAACAATCGAAGTTGACACAATCATAGATGCTATGAACGAACCAACAGAAACAGTTGTGCATGACCTTAACGAGCTGTCTCCAAGTTATGCCCAGCTTCCAATTTTCGACGCAGTTTCTCCAGAACCACCTCAAACCTCTTTAAACGACCAACTAAAAACACAGGGATTTCAAATCGGATTAAACGATCGACTGGCTTTTGTTAAAAATCTATTTGAAAACAGCAACGAAGATTACGAGCGTGTGCTGTCTCAATTGAGTACTTTAGATTCGCATGACGAAGCAATGAATTTATTAGATTCAATTATTAAGCCCGACTACAATAACTGGGAAGGTCAAGAAGAAATAGAAGCCCGGTTTTTGGAAATTATAGAAAATAAATTCAAGTAAGGCTTACGGCATCTAAGCTTAGAACGTATTATTTTAGTACTTTTGAACGCTAAAACACCATTTAAATGTCTTCAGATTTGAAATATGCAGTTTTTGGAAGCGGAAGCTGGGCAACAGCAATCGTTAAGATGCTCTGCGAAAACAGTGACCAAGTAGGTTGGTATGTTCGAAAACAGCAAACCATTGATCATATTATATCTGAAGAGCATAACCCTTCCTATTTAAGCTCTGTAGAACTCAACACTGACCAGCTAGACTTAAACACGGATATTAATAAAGTAGCCGAGGCTGCAGATGTATTAATATTTGCGATTCCGTCTGCCTTCATTGAAAGTGAGCTTCAAAAGTTAACAGCTGATATTTCTTCTAAAATAATTATGTCAGCGGTGAAAGGAATTATTCCTGAATCAGGACTTTTAGTGGGCGAACACATTCATCAAAACCATGGTGTTGATTTAAACAATATTGTAGTTTTGTCGGGTCCATGTCATGCAGAGGAAGTAGCCTTAGAACGCCTTTCATACCTGACGATTGCCTGTGCGGATCTTGATGTAGCAAGCGATATAGCCGAACAATTTTCGAGCAATTATATAAGAACGAGTACAAATGATGATGTTGTAGGAGCGGAATATGCGGCAATGTTAAAAAACATATATGCTATTGCAGCCGGAATTGCGCACGGTCTAGGATACGGCGATAACTTTCAAAGTGTTCTAATGAGTAATGCTACTCGCGAAATGAAACGGTTCATTAAAAAAGCTCATAAAATGAAACGAAACATTAATGAAACGGTTTATTTAGGAGATTTATTGGTAACCTGTTACTCCTTGTTTTCTAGAAATAGAATGTTTGGAAACATGGTTGGGAAAGGTTATACTGTTAAATCTGCACAAATGGAAATGAGCATGATTGCTGAAGGGTATTACGCTACAAAAAGCGCTTACCAAATTAATCAAAGTAAAGAAAAACCCGCCCAAACTCCGATTATCGATACTGTTTATGAGGTTTTGTACATGAACAAAAACGCTAAAAAAGCGTTTAAAAAACTTACAGAAAAACTTAGCTAGGGTTTAAGACCTTAAAACACCTTTCATACTCATAAGAGGAATTTGTTGAAGTGCCTTTTCATTGATAGTGTTTTTTCTGAATTCAAATGATTTTTCAAGTAATTTAGTATCTTCAAAGAAAGTGACGTTAAACACATTGTTTATAGATAAAATATCTTCTAAAAGCAGTTCAATTTTCGCATAACTTTTAGCAGGGAGAACTTCAACTTTTTTTCTAAAAGTGGCTGTTTTTTTGTCTTCGGAATAGCCCTTAGTGACAATAATCACCATTTCTAAATCTACAGATTTATCGTTGATGATATAGGCATTCCAATCATAAACTTTATAAGCGTCATTATACTCATGAACGACTGCAATATAAACACCTTTTACTTCCGGAATGTGAATGTCTTTTCTCAAAAAAAAGTGTTTACAGTGCGCTTTTAAATTGCTCTAAAAAACGAACGTTATTCTCGCTTAATAATCGAATGTCACTAATTTGGTGCAACAGCAATGCAATTCTGTCAATCCCCATACCAAAGGCAAAACCGGAATATTCTTTAGAATCAATCCCACAATTTTCAAGGACATTTGGATCTACCATACCACACCCCATAATTTCTAACCATCCAGTTCCTTTGGTCATTTTATAGTCTGTTTCGGTTTCTAGCCCCCAATACACGTCAACTTCTGCGCTCGGCTCTGTAAACGGAAAATAAGAAGGACGTAACCTAATTTTTGATTTCCCAAAAAGTTCTGTTGTAAAATATTGTAGTGTTTGTTTGAGGTCTGCAAAACTCACGTTTTTGTCAATATATAACCCCTCTACTTGGTGGAAGAAACAATGGGAACGGGCCGAAATCGCCTCGTTTCTATACACTCTCCCGGGCGATATAGTACGGATAGGCGGCTTGTTGTTTTCCATATAACGCACCTGCACCGAGCTCGTATGTGTTCTTAATAATATATCGGGGTCTGTTTGTATAAAAAACGTATCCTGCATGTCTCTTGCGGGGTGGTGTTCTGGTAAGTTTAAAGCTGTGAAGTTATGCCAATCATCTTCAACCTCTGGACCTTCACTCACATTAAATCCAATTCGCGAAAAGATATCAATAATTTGATTTTTTACTAGCGAAATAGGGTGTCTAGCACCAATATTAAAAGGTTCACCAGGCCGCGACAAATCGCCAAAAAGAGAGGATTCATTTGAGCTGTTTTCTAAGGTTCCTTTTAAAGAACTTACCTTTTCTTGAGCGACACTTTTTAATTTATTTATAGCTTGTCCAAAGTCCTTTTTTTGTTCATTAGGAACTTCTTTAAAGCTTGCAAACAGATCATTCAAAAGCCCTTTTTTTCCAAGAAACTTAATACGGAATACTTCTAGTTCTTCTAAGGATTGTGTTGAAAAAGTTTCAGCTTCTTCTATAAGTTTATGGATCTTTTCTATCATGATAAAATTAAATAATGGCCAAATTTAAGAAAACTTAACTAATAAACTCCGCCTCAATAAAATAGTTTACAATCGCATCCTTCATCAGAATGCTTTGTTCGCCAGCCTTTAAATTAGGCAGAACCTCTTTTATGGTATAATGCGGCCACCCCTGCTCATCAAAATAATCAAAGGCATAGTAGCCGTAAGGCTCCAAAAGTCGACAGATAGCAATGTGCATTAGGTTGAGTTTTTCGTCTTTTTTAAACGTTCTATGTAACTGCCCAAGCTCCTGAACACCAATAAGATAGATGATTCCATCTAAGTCCAAAGGATCACCATCTGTAAATTGAGCGGATAGTTTTTCAACCACCTCTTCCCATCGTTTTTTAAGTTCTTCGTCTCGAGCCATAATTATTTCGTAAATTTAGGGTGTATTAAAATAGAAACGAAACATTTGAGTTGTTAAGTTGGGAATCATTTTTAATTTTGATAAATTATTTAAATAAAACACCATGGCGATCATTGACATTATTTTAGGCGCACTTATTTTGTATGGATTAATCAAAGGACTGTCCAAAGGTTTTTTTGTTGAGGTTACCTCACTACTCGCATTATTAGTGGGTGTCTATGGCGCCGTACATTTCAGTAATTATGCCGCAGAATTTCTGTCTGACCGTTTTGAATGGGGCGAAAAAACAATAAACATTACTGCTTTTGCCATTACATTTGTGGTCATTGTATTAGCAATTTCTTTAGCAGGTAAAGCATTAACCAAACTTGCTGATTTTGCTGCGTTAGGAGTTCTAAATAAATTATTAGGAGGTATTTTCGGAGGACTTAAAATTGCTTTAATCCTGAGTATCCTACTGTTAATTTTTAATACTCTAAATAAAACGATTCCTTTTGTCTCTGATGAAGAGATTGAAACGTCAATACTTTATAATCCCGTAAAATCGTTAGCCCCAATGATTTTTCCAAATTTTATAAATGAGGACACACCGTTAGAGCTTCCAACGATCCCAGCACCTTCAAACACCCCACCTTACATTAAACCAAACTAAGAGAGCTCTTCAACACAAGCTTCATAACTCTCATAAATATGAGCTTCTGGAATAAAATCTGGAATGATGTCAATACGCTCCATCATGTAGCGGGGCTGCTTTAACAGGTTTACAAATAGTACCTCAACTTTTTTCGTTTGTAGCTCTTGAATCATATCTTCCATGGCATAAAGCCCAGACTGATCCATATACTGCATACGTCCCAACCGCAAAATTACGGTGGTTGCTGTATCAGGAATTTGTTTATATAATTGCTGAAAGTCCGAAGTAGATCCAAAAAATAATGGCCCCTTGATGTGTTTGATAAACACAGACTCTTTTAAGTGCTCTGGAAAGTTTTTTTCATCAGGCCAACGCTCTTCTTTTAACGCTTTTACATCGGAATATTCAGAAGTTAAATCTCCAATTTTTTTCATAAACATCAAACAGGATATAATTAATCCAATCCCAACAGCGAAAATTAAATCCCAAAACGTAGATAGCAACAACACAACCAACATAATTAATACCTCAGAGCTTAACTTGAACGGTCCAAACGAGAGATCTCTTGGAAGTGAAGGAATTGCCTTCAGACCTTTGTAATCCATTACACCAATCCCTACAGTTATCAAAATTCCAGAGAGCACTGCGGTAGGAATTTTTGAAGCGACCGGTCCTAAGGCCAATAAAATAAATAACAGCATCACGCCAGCTATCATTCCGGACAGTTTTGTTTTTCCGCCAGAGTTTATGTTCACAACCGTTCTAATGGTGGCTCCAGCACCCGGAATCCCTCCAAAAATAGACGCAATACTATTACCAATTCCTTGGCCAATAAGTTCCCTGTTTGGGTTGTGCTTTGTTTTGGTCATATTATCTGCTACAATACTAGTGAGTAAGGAATCAATTGCCCCTAACAATGCGAGCGTAAACCCAGTGAAAATATAGGGGGTGATGGCTGTTAACTTAAACTTAGTAAAAATCTCGAGCTGAAGGATGGGCAACCCGCTAGGAATTTCTTCGATAGGCTTGTAGTTTAACCCAAATCCGATGGCGACACCAGACATGACTATCAAAGCGACGAGCGTACTAGGAACCACTGTAGTAATGCGTTTGAATCCATAAATTATAAGAATGGTCCCCAATGCTAGTAACAGCTCTAACCAGTTGATATTTTGAAGCGCTCTCGGCATTAATTTTAGTGCACCAATTGTTCCTGAGGCTTCTTTAGACGCTAAGATTTCAGATTCTTTTTGGATATCGTCTTGCGATATCAAAGAAGCGCGATCAATGGTCTCTCTAAAGTTTTCCAAAACTAAGACGCCATCTCCCGCTTCATCTTTTAATATGTTTTCAAGAATCACCTCTTCGGCTTGTGCCTTGAATTGATTTACAAACTGTAGGTCTTCTTTTGGGTTGTACCCCAGAGAAGGTAAAATTTGTGTTAGTAAAATGATTACTCCAATTGCAGTCATAAACCCTGAAACAACAGGGTAAGGTATGTATTTAATATATTTTCCTAAACCTAAAACCCCGAGTCCAATTTGAGAAAGTCCCGCAATTAAAAACACGGTTAATATGGCGGGAAGCGCAATTGATAAATCCCCATCATTGGCAGCGATAATTCCAGAAATCACAACCATACTTACGGCAGTCATCGGCGCCGTAGGCCCTGATATTTGAGTGTTGGTACCGCCAAAAAGTGCTGCAAAAAAACTGATAAAAATAGCACCGTAAAGTCCAGCGCTAGGCCCTAGACCAGATGAGACACCAAAGGCTAAAGCAAGAGGCAATGCGACGACCCCAGCGGTAATGCCGCCAAACGCATCACCTTTTATATTTGAAAAAAATTGTTTCATTGTTATGGTATTAGATTAGAATTTACAAAGAGAAGTTCTTTGTTTGTAAATACAGAACGTAATCTAAATACAATCTGGAGGCGGCGAAATAGTTTCTAAATGAATCTCACTTAGGGTTTTATTATAAAACACAAATGATAATGAGTGGTACTTTGCATAAGGATTTGAATCTTGTAGGTTTGTTTTGTTAAAATCCAGTTCTGTAAACTCTTTAACGTCTTCAATATCTTTTGTTTCGGATTCTTTATCGATTGAGATAATCATTGTTGACAGCTCACAGTCTGAATGTAAAAGTACAAGTGTTGGGCCTGCTATATTTAGCAGAAAAAAAAGGGAGAATAAAAGAGAAATATGTTTAGTGATGGTTATTTGATTTTTATAGATAGTTGTAAATATAGAATAAAAAATGAAAACTACTTTCAAATAAATTAAAGGCTTTTTAATTCAGAGCGAGACATCCAACCAGTCTCTCCGTTCAGTAGTTTTATTTTTGACCAGACGTTGTTATAATCTTCAATCACTAACACTTTGGTGCCTTCGTGGAGCGTAAAGGACGTTTCAGACCTTAGGTTTGGTTCTGTCTTTATTTCTGTTTCTTTGACAAAAATAATCGCCGGATGCGTATTGCTGTCTAGACTGTCTTTTTTAAACAACAAACCTAAAGACACAAACAGAATGATTAAAACCACATTGCTAGAAACAAAAAACAAGCGTTTTTTAGCTTCTGAATATGAGAGGTAATACCCTAAAAACAACACTACAAAAAGAAAAACCAATCCTACGCATCGGATCGCCCAGCCATCTACACTTAAGCTGTTGAGGGTCTTGTTTAGAAGTTTAGAGACACCGCTTTCAGGAACTTCTTGTATAGCATCAATGGTCATTTTTTGTGCATACCCTAAGTTATTCAAAATGTCCAAATCATCGGGAGCTAATTGAAGTGCTTTTTCATAATAAAAGATACTCGGTCCAACTTCATTTAATTTATAATAACAGTTTGCGAGATTAAAATAAAGTTCTGCTGAATGCTGATTGGAGGCTAATATAGAATCATACTGACTAATGGCTTCTTTATAATATCCAGAATTATAAAGGTCATTAGCCTGCTTAAAAGACTCCGTGGTTTGTGAAAAACCAACCAAACACATCAACCAAAAAATTAGAATTTTTTTCATCAGTTTAATTTAATTGTTTGTCTAAAGCATTAATTACATTCGCAGCTTTTTCATAGTCGTTTTTCATATCAACGGCTGAAAGCGGGGTATATCTAGCAAGTTCACAAGCGGTTAGCAGTGAAATGAATCCTTCTAAGGTTTCTTTGCTTACGTTTTTATTTCCGAGCAGCTCCTCTATTTTTTCTTTATTAAATTCACTGGTTTCTAAGCGTAATTTTGATTTTAAATAATTGTGAAGTGCCCGTTCAAGTGCGTCATAAAACTGCTCTTTTTGCCCCAAAGATTTTCTGGCGGCACTTAAATATTTTCGTGCCAACCGATTTGTTTTTCGAATTTTATTACCAGTCACGTCCAACGCGCGTGTCATTCGGTTTTTAACCACAAACATGATAAATGGAATTAATAAAAATGGGCCTAACAATAAAAGCCAAAAGATGTTGGAATTAAAAAAGGGGTCGGACGTAATCGGCTTAAGGTTTGTGCTTGTTTTGAAAGAGCTAAATTGATTTAAATTTGGGCTGATAACATTTTCTGTAACACCCCCTGAAGTGCTATTATTGGCGCTATTTGCACTAACTGGGCCTTCGTTGACATCTATAATGAGTCGTTCTGAAGTTAATGTTTTGTAGCGTTTTGTCTTTAAATCAAAATAAGAAAAGGAGACATTTGGTATTGGATAACTCCCTTGAAAACTAGGCACTACCGTGTAGGTGTCGCTAATTGTTCCTTGCATTCCCGATGTTCTTGTGTTTACCCTTTCTAAATGTTCGGGCTCATAAACCTCAAGAGCACTTGGAAGCACCAACTTTGGAAGCCTAAACAGTTTCAAATTACCCTTTCCTGAAACACTTACTTTTAGCTCAAGTGCTTCGGTAGCTTTCAGGGTTTGTTTGTTGCTTGTTACTTTAAAATTAAAATTCCCTACCGCTCCGGAAAAGCCTTCAGGTTTTCCAGTTTCAGGAAGTGGTTTTACGGAAATTGTTCTATTTCTACTTGCAACGGTTCTATTTACTGTACTCATAAAACTTCTTCCAAACACATCACGTCTCTTTGATGGTATTTCAACTGTTATATCTAGGGACAGAGGTTCAATAATCAGCTTCCCTGTTTTTTGGGGATATAAGACAGTTTTTCTTAAGACAACATAGCGGTAGTCCTCCCCTTTATAGGTACCTTGCTTGATGTCTATAGCTTTAACATCGATGTTTTGACTCCAAAAGTCACTGTATCTGGGATTGTCTATTTCACGCCAGTTTCGAACCCCAGTGTTTTGAGCGACGTATAACTTGTATACTACAGTGATTGCTTCATTCAAATACGGATTTGCATTTGAAATTTCAGCGACTAAGTGAATTTTTTCTGAAGCAATATAGTCAGGGTCGTTGGGGTCTTTAGGCTTGTCAATTGCCGCAGTGACGGTTATTTTTGTTGGAAGGGTTTTATAGGTTTCTCCTTCAATCTCAATGGTTGCCTGGCCAATGATAAATTCACCTCTTTTTTTGGGTGCTAAAAAATAACTGTAGCTTTTTGAGAATGAACGTGTTCCATTTATCCAAGAATTATTGATGGATTGACTGGGACCTCCAACGACAGTAAAATTCTCAAAACTTGGAGGCTCAAAGTTATCCCCATCGGTATTCATTGTAAAATCGACCCGAAGACGTTCGTTGATCCCAAGTTGTTTTTTACTCACCTTAGCGTTAAAGGATACCTGAGCTGAAAGGAATCCCGAGATCAAGAAAGTAAGTAAAATTATGTTTCGTTTCATTGCCTACCAGTCTTTTTCTGTTTTAACCTTGACACCTTTTGTTTTGGAGGCATTCATTTTTTCTTGCACTTTTTTCTCTTCATTATTCATCGCTTCAAGTAAATTTTTTACTTGTTGTGGCGATAGTTTTCCAGGCTGCTGTTGCGGCTGCCCCTTGTCATCTTTAGGATTTTTGTTTTTCTGATCGCCTTTATCGTCTTTGGGTTTTCCATCCTCATCTTCCTTATCATCTCCCTCGTTTTTATCTTCGTCGTCGCCTTTGTCTTTGTTTTTCTCGTCTTTGTCTTGTTTCTCGTCGCTATCGTCTTTATCGTCTTTGTTTTCGTCTTTATCTTTGTCCTTGTCTTCGTCGTCGCCATCGCCATCGCCATCTCCTTGTTCTTTCGCACATTCTTGAGCGAGAGCTAAGTTATACCTGCTTTCGTCGTCAGAAGGCTTGTTTCTCAAGGCATTCTTGAAAGCTGAAACGGCTTCTTTGCATTGTTTTTTTTGCATCAAAATATTTCCAATGTTGTGATAAGCCTTGTGTTTTTCAGATTTTGAACTGCTATTTTCCACAGCTTCTAAATGGCGCAGTAATGCCTCATCATAAAGTTCAGATTTATAATATGCATTCCCCAGATTAAAGGAGCCTGTGGCGTTATCTTGTTTTGTGGATACCGCCAGACGGTATTTTTTCTCGGCTGCAATAAAGTCATCTTCAACAATTGAATTTCCTTCAAACACATACCCATTAGATTCAGATAATTTAGGGTCTAATTGTTGAGCAGAACCCGCAAATGCACCCATAAAAAACAACAATAGATACGCGAAAGAACCCCTAAAACATATAGATTTATAGGACTCACCCCCCGGGTTTTTAAGTATGTTATTTAGATAGTTCATAGGTTTTCGTTAAATAAATTCAGTCGTTTCAACCAAGCGGTTTTTCGTTCTAAAAATAAGATATCCAAAATTAAAAAAAACAATCCAAAGCCTAAAAACCATTGAAATTGATCCTTGTATTCTGCAAATTCTTTAGCTTCAAATTCTTTTTTATCCATTTTATTCAAAATATCTCGAATTTGCTCGACAACTGCAGACGTGGAATTTCCATTTATGTATGCGCCTTTTGCTTCTGCAGCAATTAATTTCAGGGTCTCTGCATTAAGCTTCGTAATAACTGTCTCGTTGTTTTTATTCTTTTTGTAACTCATCACCACTCCATTTCTTTTGAGCGGAATCGGCCCCCCTTTTTCGCTTCCCACCCCAATAGTATAAATTTTTATACCCTCTTCAGCTGCTGCCTCTGCAACCTCCACACTGAGGTCGTTATGATCTTCCCCGTCAGAAATGATAACCAATACCCTATTGGTTTGTTCTTCGTCATCAAAATAATTTCGTGACAATTGAATGGCTTCATCGATGGCTGTTCCTTGTGAGGAAAGCATATCAGTATTCATACTTTGCAAAAACATTTTTGCCGTGCCATAATCTGTTGTAATTGGCAGTTGAGGAAATGCCTTTCCGGCGTAAGCAATGATTCCGATACGATCACTTGCCAAATTATTTATAATTTGTGTGACGAGCTGCTTGGATTTTTCCAATCTATTGGGCGCCACATCCTCAGCGAGCATACTTTTTGAAACGTCAATAGCAAAAACAATATCGACACCTTCACGTTTAATGGTCTCAAGTTTTGTGCCAATTTTCGGATTCACCAACGCCAGAACAAAACAGCCTACCGACAGAGATAGTACACAAAGTTTAAGGACTGATTTGAATACGGACTGATCTGGGCTGAGACGTTTTAAAGTGCTTGTGTTTCCAAATTTTTTCTGTACACGTTTTTTCCAGAGAAGCGTCCATAAGAACACGACTAACATCACGGGGATGATGAGCAGTAACCAAAACCATATTTTTTCTTCTAATTGATACATCTAAATAAAACTTCTAAATATTGTAAATCGCAATAAAAATTCAAACACTAACAACCCGAGGGCAATCCAAATTAATGGTCTAAATTTTTCTTCATAATTATAAAACTTAAATTCTTCTACTTCGGTTTTTTCGAGCTTATCAATTTCTTTATATATTTCCTTTAATTTACGATTATTGTTGGCTCTAAAGTATTTTCCGCCAGTGACTTCCGCAATCTCTTTTAAGAGTTTTTCATCAATTTCCACTTGAATTTTCCCATACTGAAACACTCCGTTTCGAATGGCAATCGGCGACAAAGCCATGCCGTTGGTTCCCAATCCGATGGTATACGTTTTAATACCATATTCAACCGCTAATTCACTTGCGGTTTGAGGGTCTATAAATCCAGCGTTGTTTACACCATCTGTCAAAAGTATAATAATTTTACTTTTTGCCTTACTGTCTTTGATACGGTTCACGGCTGTTGCGAGCCCCATCCCAATGGCGGTCCCCCCTGTAATTATAGTATTGTATTTTATATCTTTTAACGATTGTAGTACAATACTTTTGTCGCTAGTAATTGGCGTTTTTGTATAGCTTTCACCTGCATATTCAACAAGCCCAATTCGATCATTGGGACGCCCTTTGATAAAATCAGCAGCCACGTTTTTTAGGGCTTCAAGTCGATTGGGTTTTAGGTCTTTTGCCAACATACTTGCAGAAACATCAATTGCCATAACAATATCAATACCACGAGTTGTTTTTGTTTTTGAAGACACATCAACTGTTTGAGGTCGTGCAAGGGCCAAAACAACTAAAATGATCGCTGCTACTCTGAGCCCTAATAAAGAATGTTTTAGCCCACTCCAAATCGTATTTCTTTGAAAGCCCTGCACACTTGAAATACTTAATTGAGCTGTTTGTTTTTTGTGTTTCAGCACATACCAAAACACCACCACAGGCACCAATAGCAGCAGCCATAAAAATTCTTTTTGAGTAAAATCGATTCCGTCAAACATTACTTTTCGTCTTCTGTTAGTTTAATAAGTTCGATAGAATTTAGAATACGCTCGACCATTTGGTCTGCATAAACATCCTCCTCTTTCCAAGTCAAAAGGACTTGTTGTAATAGATTGGGTGTTGAAAACCCTAAAATGATATATTGACCCTTTACCAGTCTGTCTTCTACAAGAAACTCTGCTGTTCCAAACGTTTTGATCCCTTCTTGACCATTGGGTGTTATAAACTGTTCGTTTCGTGTTGTAATATTTTTAGTGCCATTTTTTTCAAAGGTGTCTAAGACGCCTTCTGCCACTTTTAAGAGGTCAATTGCAACTTCTTTTTGTTTGCCTGTTTCGTCCGCTTGAGCAGCATATTTAGAACTGTTTACTACCACATCAATTGGCGTGTCAACTCCGGCGTATGCAAAATTAATTGTTTGAACTTTGCCCTTCATCTCTTCAGGAAGCTCTACCATTTGACGCTCTAAAACTTCGGGTGTTGAAATGGTGATTCCGGGAGCGCCATATTCGCTAGTCACCCAAGGAGTTTTTTCTAACAACAGTTTGCTAGGATTTCTAAGCACAGTGTCTTTGACTTCTGTAAACCCAGACCGAATTACAAGCCCAATCAAGGAAATCAAAAACACCCCCACTACAATTGCCACAATTTGCTTAATTCTTTTGCGTTTTTGTTGCTTAGCGAGAGCTTCACGGTAAGCTAAATCCTGTAATAACTCTTCTTCAGTAGGCTCAGGGAGCCCCTCCTTCACGTGATCAATTTCTAGCTCGATGGTATTTTTGTCGAGTTTGGCAAGTTGATAGTCGGGTTTGGACTTGGCAAACTTTACTAAATCCGCACGTTTTAAAATAGTTTCAATATTTTGAATGGTCTCTTTGCTTAGTTTAATTTGATTGGCGGCTTTGAGTATTTTTAGACGAGACATCAATTCGTCTGTTGTACTCTCTAACGACTGCTCGTACACCTTCTCATCAAGATATTGCCTCAAAATTAATGTCAAATCTGAATAGTAGGTTTTAATTTCTTCATTTTCAAAGTACTGGTCTTCATCTAACTTCTCAAGCGCCAATTTAGCACGCTCATAAGGAGGGAGTGCTGCAATTTTTTCCGCTTCGGTCAACGGTTTTTTTCGCCATATCAGCCAGTATAATGCGCCTCCAATTAGTAATAAGAAGAGTAAAACAATACCGAGAGTCCCCCAAATATCAGAACGTTTTTTATCAACCTCTATTAGCGGTTTGATGTCAAATAGTTTTTGTTTGGTGGTATCTACCACTACGGTATTTACTTGAACTTGTATAGAATCTGTAAAAAAGATGTTATTTCCAATGGTTATTTTTTGTTTTGGAATGGTATAAACTCCAGAGTCAAATTGGGTCAGTCCGTAGGTTTTCGTTAGTTGATAATACCCTTCTTTTTTGGTAGTGTCAATTGCGTAGCTATTGATCATCTCAAGCGGTTGAAACGTTTGTTCCTCCGAAAACACCACTAGACTGGTGGAGTCTGTTTTTACATGGATTTTATAAAATAATTCGGCTCCAATTTTTATAGCTGTTGAATCAATGCTTGAGGATACTTGACCATACCCTACAAAAGAAATAAGGATACAACAGAGGCTCAAAATTAAATTTTTAGTGGAGTAGTTTGTTATGATTGTATCTATCTTCATCTATCGTTTATCCACGTTGTTTAAAATAACCCAGTAATTTTTTCACATAACTCTCGTCGATTCTACAATCAAGTGCCCCAGCACCAGATTTTTTGAAACTGTCAGAGAAATAATGAAGCTTAGTTTGATACCTTTCTTGATAGTTTTTACGGACTGTTTTGGAGGCGGTATTCACTAAAAAAGAGGCGCCTGTTTCTTGATCTTCCATCTGTACCATTCCCAGATTTGGAATTTCAGCTTCGTATTTGTCATAAACACGGATTCCTGTGATGTCGTGTTTTCCAGAAGCAATTTTTAAATTGTGCTGATATTCCTCTGCCATGAAATCGGAAAGCAAAAAAACGATGGCTTTCTTTTTCATCACATTCGACAGAAACTTCAACGCTTCCGCGATATTTGTAAGTTTACTTTTAGGTTCAAATTCAATTAATTCTCTAATAATTCTCAAAACATGGGATCGTCCTTTTTTGGGTGGGATGTACAATTCAATCCCATCAGAGAACAAAATCAATCCTATTTTATCGTTATTCTGTGTAGCCGAAAATGCTAAGGTAGCGGCAATTTCAGTTACAATTTCATTTTTAAACTGCGCTTCGGTCCCAAATAATTTAGACCCAGACACATCAACCATTAGCATCATGGTTAGCTCGCGCTCTTCTTCAAATACTTTGATGTGTGGCTCGTTACAACGCGCCGTAACATTCCAGTCAATGTTTCGTACATCATCACCATATTGGTAGGGTCTCACTTCAGAAAAAGTCATTCCACGACCTTTGAAAGTCGAGTGGTACTCGCCCCCAAACACATGGTCGGACAGCCGCCGTGTTTTGATCTCTATTTTTCTAACTTTTTTTAGTAATTCCTTGGTATCCATTTGATAAGTGTGCTATTGGGTGTGTATGATTTATAAACCTCACAAAAAGTCACTACGAATTAAGGCACCTCAATGACATTGACAATTTTACTAATAATATCTTCTGACGTTACATTTTCCGCTTCCGCTTCATATGTAATTCCGATACGGTGTCGCAATACGTCATAGACGATAGCACGTACATCTTCCGGAATGACATAGCCACGTCGCTTAATGAAAGCATAACATTTTGCTGCGGTTGCAAGATTGATACTCCCCCTTGGAGACGCTCCAAATGAAATTAATGGTTTGAGTTCTGCTAGGCGATATTTTTCTGGATAACGGGTTGCAAATACAATGTCTAAAATATATTTTTCAATTTTTTCATCCATATAAACCTCTCTTACGGCAGCTTGAGCGCTTAAAATCTGCTTGACCGTAACGACAGGCTTGATCTTTCCAAAGGCACCTTTTAGATTGGCGCGGACAATTTGTTGTTCGTCTTCAATTTTTGGATAGTCAATGATTGTTTTTAACATGAAACGATCTACTTGTGCTTCAGGAAGGGGGTAAGTTCCTTCTTGTTCCACTGGGTTTTGAGTCGCCATTACAAGAAACGGTTTGTCTAAAACAAAAGTTTCATCTCCAATGGTGACTTGCTTTTCTTGCATTGCTTCTAGAAGTGCAGACTGTACTTTAGCGGGTGCACGGTTGATTTCATCAGCCAATACAAAGTTGGCAAAAATCGGTCCTTTTTTTATGGTAAAATCATTGGCTTTGATGTTGTAAATCATAGTTCCAACAACATCTGCAGGGAGGAGATCTGGTGTGAACTGAATTCTACTAAAACTTCCAGCAACTGCTTGCGATAAGGTGTTAATGGCAAGTGTTTTAGCGAGTCCTGGGACGCCTTCCAAAAGAATATGTCCTTGACCTAAAAGCCCGATAAGTAAGCGTTCAACCATGTGTTTTTGTCCAACGATCACTTTACCCATCTCCATGGTAAGTAAGTCCACAAAAGCACTTTCTTCTTCAATTTTTTTATTAATTGACGCAATGTCAACCATTGTTTTATCTTCTTCCATTGTGATAATTTATTGTAAACCTTTTAGGGTGTTTTTTTTTGTAATGCAATTTGTTAAAATATTTTCGTTCACCTTGTTAATAATTGGTTAAAACTTGAGATGGTTTTATGGGATAATGAAGGATTGTTTGTTAATTTTAGATTCCAAACCACAAAAATGAATAAAAGTAACTTTTCAAAAATTATTGCAGGCACTATGTCTTGGGGTGTTTGGGGCAGAAATTTTAATTTTTCTGAGATGCAACACATGATTGAAATGACCGTTGATTTGGGCATTAGTTCTTTTGACCACGCTGATATTTATGGCGGTTATACTACTGAATCTGCATTTGGAACGGCTTTTTCTAACACAGCAATTGCACGTACAGATGTTCAATTTATTTCCAAATGCGGAATTCAATTGATGTCTCCAACGCGTCAAAACGAACTCAAACATTACAATTGCTCTAAAGATTACATTATTTCTTCCGCAGAGGCGTCTCTTAAGCATTTACAAACAGATTTTTTAGATGTGCTTTTGATTCACCGACCCAGTCCGTTGATGCACCCTTATGAAGTGATGGAGGCTATTGAACAGTTAAAAAAACAAGGAAAAATAAACCATTTTGGAGTGTCTAATTTCACTACCTCACAGATTGAGCTTATTTCTAGTGAAGTGGCTGTTGAAGTGAATCAAATTGAGTTTTCTGCCGTGCAGTGTCAAGCCTTGTTTGATGGCCGTTTAGACCAGATGATTACACAAGATATTATTCCGATGGCTTGGGCACCTTTAGGGTCTGTTTTTAGTACTGAAATAACCCCTCAAAAAGAACAAATTTTAAAGCAATTAGGGTTGTTAACCCCCAAGTATAACGCGACTCCAGATCAGTTGTTATTCGCTTGGATCTTAGGGCATCCTTCAGGAATTCGACCTGTAATTGGCACCACAAATTTAGAACGTATCAAAGCGGCCTCGAAAGCGGTTTCTATACATTTAACAACCCAAGATTGGTTTAAAATACTGGAAGCAAGCCAAGGCCATGAAGTCGCCTAAAACTCAACAAAATGATTAACAAACGACTGCTTATAAAAAATCTACTTGCGCATAACGACGAGAGCAGTTTTTATGATAAAAAGTTAAAAATCAATATTAGTAGTAAAGAGGGCAAGGCGAAGTTTTTAAAACATATTTGTGCGCTGTCAAATAGTAATCCGAATAACAATTCGTACATCGTTATTGGCGTGGACGATCAGTATAGCCATATTATTGGTGTTGATTTTTTTGATGATAGTAAGATTCAAAACTTGGTCAATGCCTATTTAAGCCATCCACCAATTATTCAGTATGAAAACATTCCGTTTCCTCATCTAAATGACGATAAGGTTGTTGGGTTGGTTACTATTCGTCCAAAAGAAACTCAAGAAATTACGTCGCTCAGAAAAAATATCTGGAAATATTTTGGTGGAAATGTGTTTTTTAGAGAAGGTAGTATGAGTATGCCTAAGGTGTTTGACATAGAATTGACGGATTCCAACTCTGAAATCGTAGCGTCTATTGAGTCTCATTCCCGAAACAATATTGAATATACTTTGGATGGGGTATTTGATTTTATGGCACAACGCAAGGATTACAATCCAACCTACAAGGTATTCAAAGAATATTTTGTGATGTGTTGGTCCGGTCAAAAAAAGATTACTAATTCCCAAACGTTTTATTCACGGGTGGATATTGCGTTAATTAATGAGCAAGTTAGGTTGTTTTACTCAACATTGGATGCTGTTGAAATTTCATATGACAACGATTCTTTTAAAATCATTGAGTATGTCAATTTAGGGTTGAATGGTGAAAACACTTTTTATCAACTAGAAGAAACAGTCATCACTTTTGGAAATAATGCAACTTACAATATTGATTCTCAGCTGTTGTTTAAACCCCCTCAATACGATAAAAAAATTCTGCACCATATTTTTAATGCTAATAATGCGCTTATGGACCGACTAAAACAAGGGGTTGAGTTGACAAGGGTACAGCTTAAAGATTTAAAAAATGTTCCAGCTACGTATTTGATCTGTTATTTTAATGGTTTTGAAGCTGCTCTGACGCAGCTTCAAGCTGCAAAACCTTTGTTGTATAAACACAGCGACGAGGTTTATGGGCTCTATAAAGAAAGTATGCGGATTTTAAGAAAGGCGAAGTATAGTTAGGGGTGTTTTTGGTAGGGTGATTCACTAGAAATTCCATTTACATAGTTTGCAATGATCTTCACTTTTTTAGCGAATTCAGAGCCTTTAAAACCATCGATGTCTCTGTAGCTAATGGTTTCATTATAGTAATGCAGATAGTTGCTTGCTAAAGGCAGATAAGACCAGTGCCATTTTTCGGAATTGTAGCCCGTCCTACCACTTTCTTTGGAAGTATATACTTGAAAAAATCCAAAATCATTAGCGTTTTTCACCAACCATTCATATTCCTTTTTTCCTTTACCACTTTCAAAATAGGCGTTATTCAAATTAATTAAATCCAGATCAGTTCCCCAGTGATGTCGTGAAGTTGTAGGCATTGAGCTGTACTCTAATATTTTTTTAGTGCGGTCTATTGGGTTTAAGTTTTTATACTTATCCCATTTGCGCTCCCAAATAGACTTTTGCTCGTAAAAACTCCTTGTTCCCGAAACAACGATAAGCGTAATGCCTTCTTTTTGAGCGTCAGCAAACATCTTTTTAAACGCAGAATACACTTCTTTTTTTAAGTAGATTGGTTTTGAGGAGTGCTTAGAGCTGATCTTGATGAATGTAGTATCTGTTTTGTAATTGAATTTACCTAGTACAAAATCTTTATCGTAGCTATAACCCGATTTAGTTTTCAGCTCATTTTTCACAATTACTTTTGTTGCTGTTTTTTCTTTTGAAGCCTCTTTTTTACAAGTAAATAACAAGAGTGATGTGATACAGAAAAAGAGTGTTTTATACATTTTTAAGCGCTTTAATATGCATGGTGTTTTTTTTCTTTTTATTTTAGAAGCACATGGTTTGACAGGGTCAAATTTAATGAAGTTTTATTTTGTGCTAATCAACCCCTCATTTTTATTCCAGAATTCTTCACGTTTTAGCTCTTTTTAGTTTTATAGTTCTTGCAGTAAAGCCCTGATTCTTCTACAGTTCGAAGCGCTTTTAACTCTACATCATTATAGCTTTTGTGTCGCCCCCATTTAAACCATTTTTCAAAAAAGGGTAATAATTTACTGTCTTTAATGATTTTAATAAAATAGTCTTCGACCAACTACAAGAGTTAAAGTGTTTAAAATTTTACAATAATTTGTATTTTTAATCAGCGTTTGAATAAGCATTAGAGTAAGTAGTTTTTAGACGTGGTTGGTACCCGTATTTTTTATTGCTAACAGGTGTTGATATTCACTTTCTGTTAGAGTGTCATCTATGTCAAATACAATTAAATTCATTTTTAGTCTTGGGCTTGAGTTTATGCGAACAGTTCCTGTAAAATGCTATTTACTCAGAGTTGGCAACGTCCTTTAAATCTTTCTTATAGTTGAATAAACCTCTATACTTACAAATTTATTGTTTTTTATTTCGCAATCTCTCATTGTCCCTTCTAGTTCAAAATCAAGCGCAGACATTGCTCTTTTGCAATTTTTGTTTTCAGAGTCGACAAACCCTTCTATTCTGTGAAGCTCCAGTTTATCAAATCCGTAATCACAGATCACAGGCACCACTTTTTTCATAATTCCTTTTCCCCAATATTCAGGTAAAAGCCAAAGTCCAATTTCGGCTTTTTTATGTTTTTTAGAGATGTCGTTTAAGCCCCCAGCTCCGTAAAATACGTTGTTGTCAGCTGAGCATATTGCAAACCATTTTTGTTTTGTGTCTGCAAACCATTTCATTTGTTCCTTTGTTTCTTCCAAACTATCAAAACTTACCCCGTAATGTTTTATAACATCGGGATTTGAAAGCCCCCTAAAAACAGTGTCAATGTCTGAGCCCTCGATATCTCGCAGTAAAATTTTTTCAGTTTTTAATTCAAGGATGCTCTTCACGGAGTTCTATATTTCTTTTGGATCAAAATGAGCTATAAACTTACTAAAATATTCTGTTGCCCCCTCAAAAAAATCAGTTTAATATCAGACAAAAAAAAGCCACAACCAAAGGCTGTGACTTTTTTTTATAATAAGTTTTAAATCGCTTATAAATCGAATTTAATCCCTTGTGCTAAAGGCAATTCGTCAGAATAATTAATCGTATTTGTTTGACGTCGCATATATACTTTCCATGCATCAGAACCAGACTCACGTCCGCCGCCTGTTTCTTTTTCACCACCAAAAGCACCGCCAATTTCAGCTCCAGAAGTCCCAATGTTTACATTGGCAATTCCACAATCAGAACCAGCATAAGACAAGAACTTTTCAGCTTCTTTGAGTTCATTGGTCATGATTGCAGAAGATAAGCCTTGCGCCACACCATTTTGTTTTTGGATGGCATTTTCTACCGCCCCAGAATATTTCATTAAATATAAGATCGGTGCAAAGGTTTCATGTTGTACAATCTCAAAATGATTTTCAGCCTCAATAATTGCAGGCTTCACATAACAGCCGCTTTCATAGCCTTCGCCTTCTAAAACACCGCCATCAACCAATACAGTCCCGCCTTCAGCTTTTGCTTTTTCAATCGCCGCTAAATACGTATTTACAGACTCATGATCGATCAAAGGACCGATATGGTTTTTTTCATCCAAAGGATTTCCAATAGTCAACTGTCCATAGGCCCCTACAATAGCGTCTCTTACTTTGTCATACACAGACTCGTGAATAATCAGTCGTCGTGTTGAAGTACAGCGCTGTCCGCAAGTTCCTACGGCACCAAAAATAGCACCAGGCACGACTACTTTCAAATCTGCAGTTGGAGTAATAATAATGGCATTGTTACCCCCTAATTCCAATAATGATTTTCCAAAACGTTGGGCTACCGTTGCGCCAACAATCCGCCCCATTCTTGTAGAACCTGTTGCAGACACTAAAGGCACTCTTGTGTCCGTCGTCATCATTTCTCCAACACTATAATCACCATTGATGATTGAAGAAATTCCTTCCGGTAAGTTATTTTCTTTTAAAATTTCGGCAATAATATTTTGACAGGCAATAGAGCATAAAGGTGCTTTTTCAGACCCTTTCCATACACATACATCCCCACAAATCCACGCCAAAGCAGTGTTCCATGCCCAAACAGCGACAGGAAAATTAAACGCAGAAATAATACCCACGACGCCAATCGGATGCCATTGCTCTCGCATCACATGACCGGGACGTTCAGAAGGAATCGTTTGCCCGTTTAATTGTCTCGACAATCCAACCGCAAAATCACAGATGTCAATCATTTCTTGAACCTCTCCATACCCTTCTTGAAGGGATTTTCCCATTTCATAAGAAACTAATTTTCCGAGGGGTTCCTTTAAATCTCTAAGCTTATTTCCAAACTGACGCACAATTTCGCCACGTTGAGGAGCTGGCATGGTTCGCCACTCAGGGAATGCAGCCGTTGCAGCCGTCATTACCGCCTCATAATCTTCTTGAGAAGTGCAAACGACGCTCCCAATTTTCTTGCCATCTACAGGAGAATAACTATCGATACTAGGCCCGTTAGAAAAACTATTTGCGCCCGTGGACGTTCCTAAATTTATGTCTTTTACACCAAGAGCATCCAGAGCTTCTTGAATTTTAAAATCAGTTGAATTTGTGTTCATTTATCTTGTTTTTAAAGTCGTTTCAAGTTGCGAATATAATAATTTTACCCCCACTTTAATGATAATTACACAATCATTTCCAGTTGCAAAAGGGCGTGTTGCTGAGGTTGGAATTATAATATTTTATGTCGCCCGTCACTTCACGACCGAGCCAATCGGGTTTGGCAAATTTTTCATCCTCAGAGCCAAGCTCAACCTCAGCCATCACCAAGCCTTTATTTTCACCCATAAACTCATCCACTTCAAACACGTGGTTTTCTACCACCACTTCATAACGGGTTTTGCTGATAATGGTTTTTTCACAAAGTTTTAGCAGCACTTCCGCGTCTGTTTTGGAGATTTCTTTTTCCCATTCAAACCTACTGAGGCCGCTTTCGTTGCTTTTTCCTTTCACAGTTATAAAACCTGCTTGATCGGTCAGTCGAATCCTGATGGAGCGTTCAGGGTCAGAATTCAGATAGCCTTGAGTCATCGTTAGTACTGATGACGCTTCTGAGCGATAGGCGTGGGAGTTTACCAAAAATTTACGTTCAATTTCAATCATAAAAAAAGAGATAGTCATTAGAATTTCTAAATTTACAGCAAGTCAAACGATTTATCAATACTAAAAAGCAAACAACTTGTTTAAATTATGATTTACTCTAAGTGTGAATGGCTAGAAAATATGGAACGATTTCTGGGGTTTCTTAAGATTTCACCCTGATAAGACAGGCAATATATAAATATTCGTAAAAATCACAGCTTGATAGACGAGTATTGGTGGTGCTTTAGTAATTTTGAAGGCACTAAAATGTATTTAATTAATGTCTACACAGCCAAAAATTACCAGGTTTAATCAAAATGTATTGTCAAAATATCAAATATACAACAGTATATTTATGACTTTACCGTTTGATTCCATTACCAAAACGGGCGCATTGTTGCCTCTTTTTTTTGAGACCTGTCAAAAAGGATTTGCAAATAATGAAGATCCTACAGCGATTGTTAATTCATTTTTTAAAAAATACCAAGCAAGACGTTCTCCAAAAAGTCAGATCAATTTACTGTTTCGTTTTATACAATATATAGAACGTCAAGTGGTGTTATTTGATGCTATTGAAGATGCCGCTTTCCCGGTTGTCAACAATATGGACGGGATCGGAACTTTGCGAAGTTTAAAAGAAAAGGCGACCGCTGAAAATAAATTGGAAATTCTTCAAAAATACTTAGAAGAATTTAAAGTGCGTATTGTGTTGACTGCACATCCCACACAATTTTACCCAGGCTCGGTATTAGGGATCATTACAGATTTGACAGAGGCCATTCGTGAAAATGATTTGTTTCGCATCAATGAGCTTTTAGCACAACTCGGAAAAACACCTTTCTTTAAACAAACCAAACCAACGCCCTACGATGAGGCAGTGAGTTTAATTTGGTATTTAGAACACGTGTTTTACAAGTCTTTTGGGACGGTTTATGACTATATTCAACAAAATATTTTTGATGGGAAACATATTGATAATGACATTATTAATATAGGTTTTTGGCCTGGAGGCGACAGAGATGGAAATCCTTTTGTAACTCCAGAAATCACCCTTAAAGTAGCAGCGAGGCTTCGTGAAACGATTATAAAAAACTACTACCGCGATCTTCGGATGCTTAAGAGAAAATTGTCTTTTGCAGGTGTAGAAGACCGTGTGGTTGCTTTAGAGGCAGAACTTTACAAGATTATTACAAACAAAAAATCGAACTTAACTCTCGAGCATTTAACCACAGAGTTGAAAGATATTAAAGCGGTTATTATTGAAAAACATCAGTCGCTTTATGTTTCTGAAGTGAATAGCTTGTTAAATAAAATTCATTTGTTTGGGTTTCATTTTTCAACTTTAGACATTCGTCAAGACAGTCGTGAACACGCCAAAGTGTTTAATGATATGGTGGATGTATTGATAGAAAGTGGAAGTGATGTATTTCCTAAAAACTACCACAGCCTAGCTGAAGCCGATCAAGTTGAGATTCTTTCAAAAATAAAAGGCTCTCTAGATTTATCGTTAATTTCAGACAAGAATACTTTGAAGGCTCTCAAAACAATGGAAGCGATCAAAACGATTCAGCACACAAATGGAGAGAAAGCTGCGAACCGCTATATTATAAGCAATAATCAAACAACACTTAATGTCATGCAATTATATGCCATGCTTAAGCTGGTTGCGTTTGAGGATGCATTAACCGTAGATATAGCACCTCTTTTTGAAACAATAACAGATTTAGAAAACGCTCCTTCTGTAATGGAAGACTTATATTCTAACCCGAATTATATGGCGCATCTAAAAGCCCGTGGCAACAGACAAACCATAATGCTTGGGTTTAGTGATGGCACAAAAGACGGGGGGTATTTAATGGCCAATTGGGCTATTTATAAAGCAAAAGAATTGCTAACAGAAATGTCTAGAAAATATGACATCACTGTGATTTTCTTTGACGGTCGAGGTGGACCACCAGCAAGGGGTGGTGGAAAAACACATAATTTTTATGCCTCTTTAGGTCCTACAATCGAGGATAAAGAAGTGCAACTTACGATACAGGGACAAACAATCAGTTCAAACTTTGGAACCTTAGATTCCTCACAATACAACCTAGAACAATTGATTAGTTCAGGGATACACAACAGCCTTAGCGACAAAGATCTTAGAATGACACCCGAAAACAGGGAAGTCATGGCACAGTTATCTAAGTTGAGTTACGAAGCTTATGTAGACTTTAAAGCACATCCTAAGTTTATTTCTTACTTAGAGCACATGAGTACTTTGAAGTTTTATGCAAAAACCAACATTGGAAGCCGTCCATCAAAACGAGGGAAGGCCGAAGGCTTGGTGTTTGAAGATTTACGTGCCATTCCATTTGTGGGGTCATGGAGTCAGTTGAAACAAAACGTTCCAGGATTTTTTGGAGTTGGAACCGCTCTCAAACATTATGAAGATATTGGGGAATTTGATAAAGCACAACACTTATTTCAAACCTCGGATTTTTTCAAAACACTGATTGAAAATAGCATGATGTCTTTGTCTAAATCATTCTTTGATTTGACAAAGTACATGTCTGAAGATCCGGAATACGGTGCCTTTTGGAATGTTATTTATAGTGAATACATCACCACAAAACGATTGTTATTAAAGCTAACAGGGTATGACGAATTGATGCAAGAAGAGCCCGCTGGGAAAGCTTCTATTTCGGTCAGAGAATCTATTGTATTGCCGCTATTAACGATTCAACAATATGCTTTAAAGAAAATTCAGGAATTAGAAAAAGAAAACCCTAGAGATGAAGCTCAAATCCAAACGTATGAGAAAATTGTAATGCGCTCTTTGTTTGGAAATATCAATGCAAGTCGAAACTCTGCATAAAATTAAAACACATATTTAATAAAAAAGCCTCTAAAATATTTTTAGAGGCTTTTTGTTGACTAATTTAAATAGATGACTAATGCTCGTTTAGCCTGAAATCGGGGTAAGCATCCATTTTATGTTCGTGTGCATCGAGACCTTCTAATTCTTCTCGTTCCGAGACTCTAATGCCCACGGTTTTCTTTAATGTGTATATGATAATAAAAGAGGTTGCGACACAAAATGCAGCGTAACACAGCACCCCTACGAGTTGAATCAAAAACTGATCAAAACCAGCCTTGGCGCCAAAAAGCCCAACCGCTAAGGTTCCCCAAGCTCCACACACAAGGTGTACAGCAATGGCACCCACTGGGTCGTCTAACTTAATTTTATCTACTAAGCTCACAGCAAACACAATAAGTGCTCCAGCAATTGCTCCAATAAGTATGGCGTCACCTGGGCTCATCTGATCGGCACCTGCTGTAATTCCGACAAGACCTCCTAAAATCCCATTCAGAAACATTGTTAAATCTAAGTTTTTATGCAATAGTGTTGAGGTAATCATTGCAATGACACCACCAGCAGCAGCAGCTAAACATGTTGTAACCAGTGTTAGGGATGTTGCTTCTGGGTTTGCAGAGAGTACAGACCCTCCGTTAAAACCAAACCACCCTAACCAAAGGATAAGAACCCCAGCAGTTGCTAACGGAATGCTATGACCAGGAATTGCTTGCGGCTTACCGTTATTAAATTTCCCAATTCGAGACCCTAAAAGATAAACAGCGACTAAAGCAGCCCATCCACCCACAGAGTGCACGAGTGTAGATCCCGCAAAATCATAAAACCCTTCGGCGTCTCCAATTGAAAGTGAGGATAAAAATCCACCACCCCATTGCCAAGACCCTGCAATTGGATATACGAATCCTACATAAAAGAGTGTAAAAATCATAAAAGCCCCAATTTTCATGCGCTCAGCAACAGCACCCGAAACAATAGTCGCGGCGGTTGCGGCAAACATGCCTTGGAACAAGAAATCGGTCCAGTAGGTATAGCCTTCGTTATATGCTAAGTCAAAAGCACCGTCTGCCAAAGGGGCATCCAGTCCAAAACCAGCAAATCCAAGAACGCCATTAAAATCGCCTGGATACATTAAGTTAAATCCGACTATATAATAAAGTAAAAGCCCGACAGTGATAATAAATATGTTTTTAAATAAAATGTTAATCGTGTTTTTTTGACGCGTGAGTCCTATTTCGAGAAATGCAAACCCCGTATGCATAAAAAAGACGAGTGCCGTACAGATCATCATCCATACGTTATTGATAGTAAGTAATTCCATTGTTGTTATTTTAATGTGTTTCCGCCTTTTTCGCCGGTTCTAATTCTATATACTTCATCGACCTGTGATACAAATATTTTTCCATCACCAACCTCTCCTGTAGATGCGGCTGTTAGGATGGCTTTAATGGTCACTTCCTCAAAATCATCATTTACCACTATAGATAAGTAACGTCTTTGGATATCACTCGTGCTGTAAGAAACACCTCTGTAAACATGACCTTCTTTTTCGTTGCCTAGTCCTGTGACGTCCCAATAGGAAAAGAAATTGACACCGACTTCATGCAGTGCTTTTTTGACACCAGAAAACTTAGATTTTCTAATGATTGCCTCTACTTTTTTCATTGAATTAATTTTTAGTTTGTCCTCAAAAGTAAATAAAAAACAAAGACCCCCTAAAAATTAGAGGGGTGCTACAAACATTTTTATGATATTAATAAAATTACCCCACTTATAATAAAGGTACGTCAAGCATGTTGTTTAAAACAACTAAAAAATAAAAACCCCAGAAGCACGATGCCCCCAGGGTTTTTAACACAAACTAAAAATCACAAACTTATTTTTAATTTTTTGAGAGCAATTAAAGGCTCAATACGATATTGAAATTAGTCTTGACCTCTTTCTCTTTTACCAGGATATGCAATTGATCCATGTTCAGAGATATCAAGTCCAGCAACTTCTACTTCTTCTGTGACTCTTAGTCCAACAGTTTTCTTAAGGATTCCAAATACGATGAAAGAAAGGACAACTGCCCATACAGCATACGCTAATCCACCAGTAAGTTGTGCAACCAGTTGTGTAGAACCGCCGCCGTTAAAGATTCCAATCCCAGCGTCTCCGTCAACACCCCAAAGTCCAATGACAATGGTTCCCCAGAATCCTACGACTCCGTGAACAGATGCAGCACCAATAGCATCATCAATTTTAAGTTTCTTTTCGATAAATTCGATAGAGAAAACAACAATGACACCACCAATAAGACCCGCTAACACAGCGCCACCAGCAGTCATGTTTCCACAACCCGCAGTAATACTTACCAGTCCAGCTAAAGCACCGTTTAACGATTGTGCTAAATGTGGTTTTCCATACCAGATCCATGTAGTAATAAGGGCGCCTAAAGCACCTGCAGCAGCAGCAAGGTTGGTAATCAACACGACTGTTGAAGCAGCAACTGCATCGTCTCCACCCCAAGCAAGTTGAGATCCACCATTAAAACCAAACCATCCTAGCCAAAGGATAAACACCCCTAAGGTTGCTAATATTTGGTTGTGACCTGGAATAGGCATTACTTTTCCGTTTACAAATTTTCCAATTCTAGGACCTACCATGTAAGCGGCAACTAAAGCAGCAAAACCACCGACAGCATGAACAATTGAAGATCCTGCAAAGTCAATAAACCCTAGTTCAGTTAACCAGCCCGACCCTTGCCATTGCCATCCACCTGCAATTGGGTAGATAATAGCCGTCATAACGATTGAAAATATAACATAGGTTGAGTACTTTGTTCTTCCAGCAATCGCTCCAGAAACAATAGTAGCAGCAGTTGCAGCAAACATTGTTTGAAAGAATAAATCAGCACCTTCTCCTTGCATGATTCCACTCCAGAAAAACCATCCGTTAGTGGTGTCGCCATACATTAAAGAGTATCCTACAAACCAGTAGGTAAGAGATCCAACAGCAATATCAAGCAAGTTTTTCATTGCGATATTAACTGCGTTTTTTGAACGTGTCATTCCTGATTCTACTAAAGTAAAACCTGCCTGCATGAAGAATACCAAGATACCAGATAATAGCATCCATAACATTCCCATGTCTTCCTTGATCGCTCCAGCAAGACTCTCAACCGCAGCGGCATCCTGTATTACTAGAGGTAAGTTGTTAATTAAATGTGACATAATTATATATTTGATTGGTTAATATTAGTCTCTAGAAAGAGTAAACAGCAGCAATCGTAAGAGCTGTTACGTTTTTTTCAGCAGCGATTCCTTCAATAATGTAATCGTCAGAGTTGTCGTAACGCAATTCTGTGATTAATTTTAAGTTATCATCTAACTGTGTGCTTCCAGTAAGCGTTAAAGCAAAAAGGTCTTCGCTTTCATCTCCATCAATTAAGGAGAAAAATTCTGGACGTAATCCTAAAGCAAACGTTTCAGAGAAAGTATTCTCTAAGTATAATGCAGCACCTTGGTAGCCCGAGTCTTCATCGTCAGAATATGCATAAGCAGCATTGATTCCTACGTAGAAAGATTCAGACAAATCAAATCCACCCGTATAATCTACAAAAACAGCATCCGTTGCAGATGTTTCTGTCACTGCGCCATAAATGAAGTTTAGGTATTGTCCTTTGTAGCCTACTTGAGCACCAAATTGTGTTGCGCCACTTTCATTAGCGTCTGCACTAGAAATTGCATGTGCGTTAGTTACTGCTAATAAGAAAGATAAGTCTTCAGTAGCAGCGTAGTCTAATTTTATACCAGTGTGAGAAAAAGGACCTGCATTAAACAAGTAAGATACAGAATAGTTAAAGTTAGCAGCGGGAGAAATTACTTCATAACCTAAAAAGGTATTAAATTGTCCAGCAGTAATTGTAACAGATTCACTTACGTTATAGTAGGCATACAATTGGTTGATTGCGCCTGCCATGTTTGCGTCATCAGCTCTTGGTCCAAAAGCAAGGTCAGCAACAACACCAGATTTTGCGCCGTCATAAGAAAATACTGTGTTTGCCATTCCCAATCCAAAGCCATTTGCTTTTTCAGGACTAGCAATTAAAAGACCTGGCGTCCCTGTGCCATCTACATTATTAGTGGTTCCGTAAACATCAACAGTTCCGGACACTGATAGTTTTGGTGCGTCGTCTTGGGCGTTTAGAGATAAAGCTCCAATTAAAGCAACCGTACTTAAGATAATTTTTTTCATAATATTTAATTTTAGTGGTTAATATTTTGTTTAACGGCTCAAAACTAGCGATAAATAACATACACCCCCAAAAAATAAAGGGTTAAGACTGTGTTTTTATGTTATAATTAATTTGACCCCCTATATTTTTGGGGTATTGTAATTATTTTTATGATATTTTTAATATTTCAATAGTGCGCTGTTTTTATATAATCACTTTTTGATGTTTAGGATCTTTGGTTTAGCTAGAATGAAAAGCCCCTAATTTGTCCGTTGAATATTCGATAGTCTAACATGCCTTTCATTGTTCAAAACGCATTTATAGGTATTCTAAATTGGAATTTCGAAAAAGTGAATTGGCTTTTTTCTAAATAGACTTTTACCAATTATCTTTAAAACTTGTTAAGATTAAACCAGAAATAATTTTAAGTATGTTAGAAAAGCAAGGACTTTATTTACCAGAATTTGAACACGATAATTGTGGTGCAGGATTTATATGTAGTTTAACAGGAAAACGATCCAATGACATCATTCATAAAGCATTAGAGATTTTAGTAAAACTAGAACATAGGGGTGCGGTCAGTTCGGATGGTGTAACAGGTGATGGTGCGGGGATTCTTATCGATATTCCTCATAAATTTTTCAAGACATTTTGTGAATTTGAACTGCCTGAAGCTGGGCAGTATGCGGTTAGCAATGTCTTTTTACCTCGTAAAGAAAACCAAAGAACCTACTGTATAGAAGTTTTTGAAACTGAAATAAAAAAGCAAGGATTACATGTTTTAGGTTGGAGAGAAGTCCCTGTAAACAGTGATGTTTTAGGAGATATAGCCAAAACAACAGAGCCTTTTGTAATGCAAGTCTTTGTTGGAAAATCAGACCCAAAACAATCGGAGTTTGATTTTAACTTGAAATTATTTGCTGCACGAAAAATATCCGAACATACAATATATGATTCAAAATTATCTGAGTCAAAATTCTTTTACCTTCCAAGCCTTTCAACTAAGATCATTATTTTTAAAGGCTTATTGAAGCCAGAACATATAAATGAATATTATTTAGACCTTTTTAATTCAGCTCTAGATACCCGATTGGCTCTAGTACACCAGCGTTTTTCAACCAATACTTTTCCGACTTGGGATTTGGCACAGCCTTTCAGATATATATGTCATAATGGAGAAATTAACACCTTAAGAGGAAATGTGTCTCGAATGTTTTCTCGAGAAGAAATCATAAAAAGTGAAGCCTTTGGTGATGATATCAAAAAAATAATACCTACAATCTTAAAAGGAAAATCTGATTCGGCAACCTTGGATATGGTAGTCGAATTATTACTAATGACGGGGCGCTCACTTCCTGAAGTGATGATGATGTTAGTTCCTGAAGCATGGGAGAAAAACCCAGATATGTCTGATTCTAAAAAGGCATTTTACGAATATAATTCTTGTTTAATGGAACCATGGGATGGACCTGCATCCATACCGTTCACCGATGGAAATTTCATTGGCGCTGTGTTAGACCGAAACGGACTAAGACCGTCTCGATATACCGTAACTAAAAATGGAAATGTTATCATGTCTTCAGAAACAGGCGTGGTGGATATTCAACCAGAAGAAGTAGAATTTCATGGACGCTTGGAGCCAGGAAAAATGTTTCTAGTAGACATGAATGAAGGACGCATCGTAAACGATGAAGAAATCAAAGAAAAAATAGCAGCAAAACAACCGTACCGAAAATGGTTGAACGAAAACTTAGTACATTTAAAAGACATCTCTGCCAAAAAAGGCCCCATAAAATATGAAGAGGTTGATTTAAAGAAACGTGAAGTTGCTTTTGGGTATACAAAAGAGGACATAAACACGATTATTCGTCCAATGGCTCAATTGGGAAAAGAACCAATTGGCTCTATGGGAAGCGACACACCGATTGCTGTTTTGTCTGAACGCCCTCAACTCATTTATAACTATTTCAAGCAAATATTTGCGCAAGTAACCAACCCTCCTTTAGACGGGATTCGTGAAGAATTAATTACTGACATTAGTTTAACACTTGGGAGTGACACCAATATTTTTGATTGCAATTCAGAAGCCTGTAAAAAGCTAAAAATTCAAAACCCCGTAATTTCAAAGCACGATTTAGATAAAATCAGAAATTACGATACAAATCCAAATTTCAAAGTAGAGTCTATTTCTATGCTTTATGAAGTAAACCGCGGACTAAACGAGTTAGAAATTGCACTCGAAAACTTGGTTCACAAAGCATCCAAAGCAATCGATAAAGGGGCTAATATTATCATTTTATCAGATCGATTTGTAGATGAAAAACACGCGCCAATCCCAGCACTTTTAGCCTGCTCTTATGTGAATCATGCACTGCATAAACTCAACAAACGATCACGAATTAGTTTGATAATTGAATCGGCAGAACCAAGAGAAGTCCACCATTTTGCGCTCTTATTTGGTTTTGGAGCAAGCGCAGTGAACCCGTATATTGTCAATGAAATTGTTGAAAAACAAATCAAGGATTCTGATATTTCAGATTTAGAATACCTTACAGCGATCAAGAATTACAACAAAGCCATCGGAAAAGGCATCTTGAAAGTGATGAATAAAATTGGGATTTCTACACTAAACTCATACAGAGGATCTCAATTATTTGAGTGTGTTGGAATCAATACAAACACTGTAGAAAAATATTTCCCAAACACACCAACTCGAATACAAGGAATTGGTTTAATAGAAATTGAAAAAGAAATTGTTAAACGTCACAAAAGAGCCTTCAACCCGAATGTTGAGTCGGATATTGAAATTGGCGGTGAATACAGATGGCGTCGTGGACAGGAAAAACACATGTTTAATCCACTAACTGTCGCTAAACTTCAAGAATCTGTTCGCACCAATAAAGCATCTACATTTAAAGAATATTCAGAGCTTGTTGATGATCAATCCAAACGATTAATGACCATACGAGGCTTGTTTGAATTTGATCAATTTGACCCGATTTCAATTGATGAGGTTGAGCCATGGACCGAAATTGTAAAACGATTCAAAACAGGCGCCATGTCTTATGGATCTATTAGTAAAGAAGCCCATGAAAACTTAGCAGTTGCCATGAACAGAATTGGTGGAAAAAGTAATTCTGGAGAAGGTGGAGAAGATGAAGATCGTTTCTATAAAAATGCTCAGGGAGACTGGAGAAACTCAGCGATTAAACAAGTTGCCTCTGGACGTTTTGGAGTCACTTCAAACTACCTAACAAGTGCCAATGAAATTCAAATAAAAATAGCACAAGGTGCAAAACCTGGTGAAGGAGGGCAATTGCCTGGGCCAAAAGTAAACCGTGAAATAGCGAAAACAAGAAATTCAACCCCTTATGTTGGTTTAATTTCGCCACCACCACACCATGATATTTATTCGATTGAAGATTTATCACAACTAATATATGATGTAAAATCAGCCAACAGAGCAGCGAGAGTCAATGTTAAATTGGTATCTGAAATAGGAGTAGGAACCGTGGCAGCAGGTGTTGCAAAAGCCAAAGCAGATGTTGTATTAATTTCTGGTTTTGATGGAGGCACCGGCGCTTCGCCATTAACCTCTCTAAAACACTGTGGTCTTCCATGGGAACTTGGAATTGCAGAAGCGCAACAAACACTCGTCATGAACAATCTGAGAAATCGAATTGTTTTAGAATGTGATGGCCAGTTAAAAACCGGTCGTGATGTCGCGATAGCATGTCTATTAGGAGCTGAAGAGTTTGGTTTTGCAACCGCCCCTTTAGTCGCTTCTGGATGTATTATGATGCGCGTATGTCATTTGAATACCTGCCCTGTAGGGATCGCAACTCAAAACCCTGAATTACGTAAAAAATTCAAAGGGAAACCAGAACATGTAGTAAATTATATGTATTTCGTCGCACAAGAATTGCGTGAGATCATGGCACAATTAGGTTTTAAAACTGTTGATGAAATGGTAGGCCAGGTCCAAAAATTAAATCGCAATAAAGCCATTGAACACTACAAAGCTTCGGGGATTGATTTAACACCAATTCTTCATAAAGTAGAAGTCGCAGAAGACGTTAAGTTATACAATACAGAGGAGCAAGATCATAACCTCGACGTGCATTTAGATTTTAAAATAATCAAACAAGCACACCAAGGTATCTTTAGAAGACAACGCACACATTTGAAGCTTCCAATCACCAATATTGACAGAGCTGTTGGAGCAATTTTAAGTAACGAAATCTCCAAAATTTATGGAGCAGATGGCTTGCCACAAGACACCATAAACATAGATTTTAAAGGTTCTGCTGGACAGAGTTTTGGTGCCTTTACAACCAAAGGAGTGACCATGACAGTTCATGGAAATACAAACGATTATCTAGGAAAAGGATTATCGGGTGCAAAACTAATCATCAAAGTTCCCGAAACATCTACGATTGTTCCAGAAGAGAATATCATCACAGGAAATGTAACGCTCTATGGCGCGACGTCTGGAGAGGTTTACATCAACGGAAAAGCTGGAGAACGTTTTTGTGTACGTAATTCAGGTGCCAAGGCCGTTGTTGAAGGTATTGGCGACCATGGTTGTGAGTACATGACAGGTGGAGTTGCGGTAATTCTTGGAAGTGTAGGAAGAAACTTTGGAGCTGGAATGAGTGGTGGAGTTGCCTATGTCCTAGATGCGGATAATACATTCACTAACAATTGTAATGGAGAAGATTTAAACATCGATCCAATCGAACTTCAGGAAGATGTAAATCAATTACGAACATTAATCGAAAATCATTTTGTGGCGACGTCAAGTCCATTAGCAAAACGCATTTTAGAAAACTGGGAAGCAACACTTCCTAAATTCAAAAAAGTACTGCCAGAAGAGTATAGACAGGCATTATTAAGATTAGAAAAAGAACAACTAGAAACAGTTTAAGGATGGGAAAGACAACAGGATTTTTAGAATTTGAGCGTCAGGATGAAACGTATCAATCGCCAAAAGAGAGAATAAAAAACTATAAAGAATTTACAATTCCGTTAGAAGAGTCTAAGTTAAAAGATCAAGGCGCCCGTTGTATGGATTGCGGAATTCCGTTTTGTCATAGCGGCTGTCCTCTAGGAAATTTAATCCCAGATTTTAACGATAAAGTCTATAAAGGCAAATGGAAAGAAGCGGCTGAAATTTTACATTCTACCAATAATTTTCCTGAATTTACAGGTAGACTATGTCCTGCACCCTGTGAAGAAGCTTGTGTTTTAGGCATCAACGAAGACCCTGTAAGTATTGAGAACATTGAAAAAAACATTGTTGAAACCGCCTTTACAGAAGGCTGGATTACAGCACAACCGCCAAAAGTAAGAACCGATAAAACAGTTGCTGTTATAGGGTCTGGCCCAGCAGGATTGGCTGCTGCACAACAATTAAATAGAGCGGGTCATACCGTTACTGTTTTTGAAAGAGATAATAAAGTAGGTGGACTCTTGCGTTATGGGATTCCAGATTTTAAAATGGAAAAAAATGTAATTGACCGTCGAATCAACGTTTTGGAAGACGAAGGGATCGTGTTTAAAACCAACGCCCACGTTGGAAAAAACTTAGATGCTAACCAGATAAAAGCCGATTTTGACGCTGTAGTGTTATGCGGTGGAGCAACCGTCAAACGAAACATTCCTATTCCGGGATCTGAGCTAAAAGGAGTTCATCAAGCGATGGAATTTTTGAAGCTGAATAATGAACATGTTGATGGATTAGTGGACTTTAAAGATATTCTTTCTGCCGAAGGCAAAAATGTCATTGTAATAGGTGGAGGAGACACAGGTTCAGATTGTATTGGAACCTCCAACCGTCATGGTGCAACATCAGTCACTAATTTCGAAATATTATCCAAGCCATCAGAAGGACGCCCCGCAAATCAACCGTGGCCCTATTGGCCGATGAAGCTTAAGACAACCTCTTCCCACCAAGAAGGAGTTGAGCGATTTTTTAGTGTTTCTACCAAAGAATTTATCGGAGATGACCAAGGCAATTTAAAAGCATTAAAGACAGTTGAGGTGGAATGGATTTTTAAGCAAGGCGAACGCCCACAATTAAAGGAAGTTCCAAACTCCGAAAAACTTTGGGACTGCGATTTAGTGTTGTTAGCATTAGGATTCACAGGAGCCGAAAAAACGTTAGCTGATCAATTTGGTTTAGAAATGGATTTTAGAACCAACATCAAAGCAACCACAAAAGACTATGTAACGAATGTTCCTGGCATATTTGCAGCAGGTGACATGCGACGTGGACAATCCTTAATTGTTTGGGCAATTTCCGAAGGAAGACAAGCGGCACATCATGTAGATACGTATTTGATGGGCAGCTCTGCGTTACCTTTAAAAGATGACAGTGATTTGCCACGAGTTTAATATTATTTTTGCACACTGAACGTCATACAATACGGAGAGTAATTAACTGCAAAACAACAACTTAACACCAACTCCAAACAGTTGGGTTTAGATCATTTTAATGAGATACTCTCCACGCTAACTATGTAAAAATATAATTTCGATACTTCTAAGGCATAAAATCTATAATGAAACGAGCATGCTAAAATTATTATCACCCAATGGAATGACTAAAAGCGAACAGCATGTGACCTTTTAAAAAGAATAGATATAGACATGAAACAACTAAATAAATACAGTCGAGCGGTCACTCAAGACCCAACGCAACCAGCAGCGCAAGCAATGCTTCATGCGATAGGACTCACCAAAGAAGATTTCGAAAAACCCCTAGTTGGGATTGCCAGTACAGGGTATGAAGGCAACCCATGTAACATGCACCTTAACGACTTAGCTAAGTTGGTAAAAGAAGGCACTTTAAACAAAGAAGTTATAGGGCTTATTTTTAATACGATCGGAGTAAGTGACGGAATTTCAATGGGAACTCCAGGAATGCGTTTTTCTTTACCCTCTCGAGATATTATTGCAGACTCTATGGAAACAGTCGTTCAAGCCATGAGTTATGATGGATTGATTACAGTTGTGGGTTGTGACAAAAATATGCCAGGTGCCTTAATGGCAATGATTCGAGTTGATAAACCAGCCATTTTGGTATATGGAGGCACGATTGATTCGGGATGTCATAACGGAAAAAAATTAGATGTTGTTTCAGCATTTGAAGCGTGGGGAAGTAAAGTGGCAGGGACCATGTCTGAGACTGAATTTGACCAAATTGTTGAAAAAGCATGTCCAGGAGCAGGTGCTTGTGGAGGAATGTACACCGCCAACACAATGGCGTCAGCCATTGAAGCGCTTGGAATGACCTTGCCTTTTAATTCTTCTAATCCCGCGACAGGTGAAGAAAAAAAGGACGAGGCCATCAAAGCAGGGGAAGCCATGCGCATATTGCTTGAAAAAGATATAAAGCCCTCTGATGTTATCACAAAAAAATCGCTTGAAAATGCCATTAGACTTGTGACAATTCTTGGAGGTTCTACCAATGCAGTCCTCCATTTTTTAGCCATTGCAAGAGCTGCTCAAATAAAATTTACTCTTGAAGATTTTCAAAGAATTAGCGATAGCACACCATTTTTAGCTGACCTGAAACCAAGCGGAAAATACTTAATGGAAGATGTGCACCATGTTGGGGGAATACCAGCTGTGATGAAATACTTATTAAATAAAGGACTCCTTCATGGAGATTGTTTGACTGTGACCGGGAAAACAATTGCCGAAAATTTATCTGAAGTCCAAGACCTAACAGAAGGTCAAGATGTGATTAAAACTATTGAAGAGCCCATAAAAACTTCAGGACACTTACGAATGCTTTATGGAAATTTAGCTTCAGAAGGAAGTGTCGCTAAAATCACAGGAAAAGAAGGATTAAAATTTAGAGGTCCAGCAAAAGTATTTGAAGGAGAATATGCTGCTAACGACGGAATCCGAGACGGAAAAGTTCATAAAGGAGATGTAGTTGTCATTCGCTACGAAGGCCCTAAAGGTGGTCCTGGAATGCCTGAAATGTTAAAACCAACCGCTGCCATTATGGGCGCTGGCTTAGGAAAAGATGTTGCTTTAATCACCGATGGACGTTTTTCAGGTGGGACACACGGATTTGTCGTGGGTCATATCACACCAGAAGCACAAGAAGGAGGCGCAATAGCCTTAGTAAAAGATGGAGATATTATCACTATCGATGCTGAAACAAATTCAATACTTCTTGAAGTATCTGACGAAGTTCTTCAAGAACGAAAAGCACAGTGGAATGCACCTGCCTTAAAAGTATCAAGAGGAGTCTTATATAAATATGCAAGAACGGTTTCATCGGCATCTGAAGGATGTGTAACCGATGAATTTTAAATTATAATTATGGAAACACTAACCTCCAAACAAAAGGAATATTTAGAGCAACCGAAAGAACGTATTTCAGGAAGTGAAGCAATTGTAAGATGTCTGTTAGCCGAAGGTGTAGAGGTCTTATATGGTTATCCTGGTGGGGCTATTATGCCAGTGTATGATGAGCTCTATAAATATGAAGGTAAAATAAATCACGTCCTTACAAGACACGAACAATGTGCTGCTCATGCTGCTCAAGGCTATGCGCGTATTTCTGGAAATGTAGGAGTTGCCATGGCCACTTCGGGACCCGGTGCAACCAACTTAATAACAGGAATAGCCGACGCACAAATAGACTCAACACCTATTGTATGTATTACAGGACAAGTTCCTTCGCATTTATTAGGAAGTGATGCGTTTCAAGAAACGGATATTGTTGGAATTTCTACACCTGTTACAAAGTGGAATCACCAAATTACAAAAGCGTCTCAAATCCCAGAAATTATTGCACGCGCTTTTTATATAGCAAGAAGTGGCCGTCCAGGGCCTGTGCTAATAGACATTACAAAAGATGCTCAATTTGAGGAATTTGATTTCCAATACAAAAAATGTACAGGCGTTCGCAGTTATAAGCCTGTTCCTGTAATAGATGAAAATGCTATTACTGCAGCTGCAGCACTTATCAATTCCGCAAAAAAGCCAATGATCGTTTGGGGTCAAGGTGTGATTTTAGGCAAAGCCGAAGAAGAATTGAAGGCTGTGATTGAAAAAACAGGCATCCCTTCTGCATGGACTATTTTGGGTGCTTCAGCAATTCCTACGGCACATCCATTAAATATTGGGATGGTTGGAATGCACGGAAATTATGCTCCCAACGTTCTCACCAATGAATGTGATGTGTTGATTGCGATTGGAATGCGATTTGACGACCGTGTCACTGGAAAATTAGACGAATATGCGACTCAGGCCAAAATTATTCATTTTGAAATTGACCCCGCAGAAATTGATAAAAATGTAAAAACAGATGTCGCAGTTTTAGGAGATGCTAAAACAAGTTTGACAAAACTATTAGCATTATTAAATACCAACTCACACCCAGATTGGTTGAAAAAATTTAAGGACCTATATACTATTGAGTACGACAAAGTCATTAAAAATGACCTACATCCAACCTCAGAAGGCCTTACTATGGGAGAGGTGCTTAAAGAAATAAACAGTCAAACTAAAGGTGAGGCAGCTATTGTTACAGATGTTGGTCAACACCAAATGATTGCCTGTCGTTATGCCGATTTTAATGTTAGTAAAAGTAATATTACATCCGGAGGATTAGGCACAATGGGCTTTGCATTACCAGCGGCTATTGGCGCTAAGATGGCAGCTCCAGAGAGAGAGGTCGTAGCAATTATTGGAGACGGCGGTTATCAAATGACCATCCAAGAGCTAGGCACAATTTTTCAGAACAAAGTTCCAGTGAAAATAGTAGTCTTAAACAATGAGTTTTTAGGAATGGTACGCCAGTGGCAACAACTATTTTTTGACAAGCGTTATGCCTCAACCGAAATGGTAAATCCAAATTTTGTAGCCATAGCAAAAGGCTATTATATAGAAGCCCAAAAAGTAACCAAGCGAGAAAATCTCGCAACGGCTGTAAAAGAAATGATAGCGAGTGACGAACCTTACTTCTTAGAAGTTTGTGTAGAAAAAGAAAACAATGTATTTCCAATGGTTCCTTCGGGAGCTTCGGTTTCAGACATAAGATTAGACTAAGAATGGAAACAGAAAAACAACTTTATACAATTTCGATATATACCGAAAATAATATCGGATTACTCAATCGAATTTCAGCAATTTTTCAGAGAAGACACATCAACATTGAAAGTATCAACACCTCTGTTTCAGAAATTGAAGGCGTCTCACGATTTACTATTTTGGTCAACATGACCGAAGATCAAATCAAAAAGATTTTAGGACAAATTGAAAAACAAGTGGAGGTTATAAAAGCCTATTACCACACCGATGATGATACAATTTATCAAGAATCATGCTTGTTTAAAATTAAATCAGATCTATTATTTGAAGAGCGTCAAATTCAAAATATAATCAAAGAAAGCAATGCACGAATTGTGACTGTAAATAAAGAGTTTTTTGTGCTCGAAAAATCAGGGCGTCGCAGTGAATTAGAACTTTTACACAGAGAATTAAATGCATTCGGGATCATGCAATTTGTAAGATCAGGACGCATCGCAATAACCAAAGACAAATTAAAAATAACGGAAATGCTAAACGCATTCAAAAACTAACTAAAATGTCAAATTATTTTAACACGTTAACATTAAGAGAAAAACTAGAGCAATTAGGGAAATGTCGTTTTATGGACGCTTCAGAATTTGAAGACGGAGTAACAGCATTAAAAGGTAAGAAAATTGTTATTGTAGGCTGTGGAGCCCAAGGCTTAAACCAAGGTTTAAATATGAGAGATTCTGGTTTAGATATTTCTTATACACTGAGACAAGCTGCTATAGATCAAAAAAGAGACTCGTATGTAAATGCAACGTCAAACAATTTTAAAGTTGGAACCTATGAAGAATTATTGCCTTCTGCAGATGTCGTTATTAACTTAACACCAGATAAGCAACACACAAACGTGGTAAAGACAATTATGCCTTTATTAAAAAAAGGAGCCACATTGTCTTATTCTCATGGTTTTAATATTGTTGAAGAAGGGATGCAAATTCGTGAAGATTTAACGGTCATTATGGTAGCGCCAAAATGTCCTGGTTCAGAAGTTAGAGAAGAATATAAAAGAGGATTTGGAGTGCCAACATTAACGGCTGTACATCCAGAAAATGATCCAGAAGGCAAGGGTTGGGCGCAAGCAAAAGCCTATGCAGTTGCCACAGGTGGCCATAGAGCAGGCGTATTAGAATCGTCATTTGTTGCCGAAGTTAAAAGTGATTTAATGGGAGAGCAAACTATTTTATGTGGTTTGTTACAAACAGGAGCAATTTTATCTTTTGATAAAATGGTAGCAGAAGGGATTGATGCAGGTTATGCCGCTAAATTAATTCAGTATGGTTGGGAAACTGTAACCGAAGCGTTAAAGCACGGTGGAATTACCAATATGATGGACAGATTGTCGAACCCGGCAAAAGTAGAAGCGTTTAGACTTTCTGAAGAATTAAAAGGTATTATGCGTCCATTGTTTCAAAAACATATGGATGATATTATGACTGGTCATTTTTCTAAAACAATGATGGAAGACTGGGCGAATGATGATAAAAACTTGTTAACTTGGAGAGCGGCTACTGGTGAAACTGCTTTTGAAAAGCAAACAATCACAGATCAAGAAATTCCAGAACAAGAATACTTTGACCACGGAACTTTATTAGTTGCTTTTGTTAGAGCTGGTGTTGAATTAGCTTTTGAAGCAATGACAGATTCTGGTATTATTGACGCATCTGCATATTACGAATCTTTACACGAAACACCATTAATTGCAAATACAATTGCAAGAATGAAATTAGCAGAAATGAATCGTGTAATTTCTGATACTGCAGAATATGGTTGTTATTTATTTGACCATGCTTGTAAACCGTTGTTAACAGACTTTATGAAGACTGTAAAAACTGATATTATTGGTAAATCGTTCAGTTCTGAGAACGGAGTTGATAATCAAGAATTAATTAGAATTAATGCGATTATTAGAAATCACCCAGTAGAAATAGTAGGTGCAAAATTAAGAGCTTCTATGACAGCAATGAAAGTTATAAAAACAGACGCTTAAAACGAATGTCCGAGACAACCCCCTATTTTCCAACAATTGATGCAGTTGAATCTGCTGCAAAAAACTTAGAAGGCGTTGCTAACGTGACGCCTTTGGTTTCCAACTTGCAGTACTCATCAACGTACGATTGTAATATTAGTTTTAAACGCGAAGATCTACAAGTCGTTCGGTCCTACAAAATTAGAGGTGCTTACAACAAAATGTCCTCTTTAAATCAAAAAGAGTCGGCTAATGGCGTTGTGTGTGCAAGCGCAGGGAATCACGCCCAAGGAGTTGCATTGTCATGTAAATTATTAAAGATTCAGGGAACTATTTTCATGCCAACCACGACCCCAAAACAAAAAATTGAGCGGGTTAAAATGTTTGGTGCACAGTATGTCAAAATTATATTGACTGGCGACAGTTTTGATGACGCTTACAATGCCGCCATGAAAGATTGTATAGAACGTCAGAAAACGTTTATACACCCTTTTAATGATGAAAAAGTAATAGAAGGTCAAGCAACACTGGGCTTAGAGTTGATTCATCAAACAGCAGCTCCTATTGATTATATTTTTGTAGCAGTTGGCGGTGGTGGACTCGCATCGGGAATGTCCACGGTTTTTAAATTGCTATCTCCAAATACTAAAATCATTGGCGTGGAACCAGAAGGGGCTCCATCCATGAAAACGGCACTTCAAAAAGGGAAAGTTGTACAACTAGAAACTATTGATAATTTTGTAGATGGTGCGGCGGTCAAGCGTGTTGGAGATAAAAATTTTGCAATTTGCAAGAACAATCTACATGATATGATCACAATTCATGAAGGTAGTGCATGTCAAACGATATTAGATTTATATAACAAGGAAGCTATTATAGCCGAACCTGCGGGTGCTTTAAGCGTATCTGCTTTGGAGGCGTATAAAGATAAAATCAAAGGAAAAAATGTCGTTTGTATTATCAGCGGGGGTAATAATGATATTACAAGAACTGCTGAGATTAAAGAACGCGCTTTGCTTTACTCGAACTTAAAACATTACTTTATTATTACATTTCCTCAACGCGCGGGTGCTTTGCGGGAGTTTGTAGTGGATATATTAGGTCCCAATGATGATATCACACACTTTGAATACACTAAAAAGGTCAACAGAGAAAACGATGTTGCAGTTGTAGGAATTGAGCTAAAATCTCAAAACGATTTAGAGCCCTTAATTGCAAAAATGAAAGAAGATAATTTTTATGGAGACTATCTAAACGAAAAACCAGAGTTGTTTCAGTTTTTAGTTTAGATAGTTTCTATATGTTTTAGATTTCCTCCTTAGAGTAGTCTTTTACTTCAGAGACCCTTAATGTATTAACCATCCCTTTTTCTTTCATTGGCATAGCAGCCAAGCTAATGACCATATCGTCTTTTTCAACGTAACCTTTATTAAAAGCAATTTTATTTACATCATTAATTGTTTGGTCTGTAGACGCAAACTTGTCATAATGAAAGGCACGAACTCCCCACAGTAAATTTAACTGAGAAATAATTCGTTTGTTCGATGAGAACACAAGGATATGCGCATCAGGTCGCCAAGCCGAAATTTGGAAGGCCGTATATCCACTGTTTGTTAATGTTGAGATGGCACGTGCATTAATTTCGTTGGCCATATTTGCAGCATGGTAGCAAATAGATTTTGTAATGTAGCGCTTTGTACGAATGTGAGGAGGGTTCTGAGGCACATTAATTAACTCTGAATTCTCGACAGTTTTGATAATATCAGACATTTTTTCAATTACTTGAACAGGGTATTGACCAACTGACGTTTCTCCAGAAAGCATCACAGCATCCGCGCCATCCATTACAGAGTTAGCGACATCATTAACCTCAGCACGCGATGGTGTAAGGCTGTCAATCATAGACTCCATCATTTGAGTCGCAATAATGACTGGGATGCGTGCTTGTTTGGCTTTTAAAACCAATTGCTTTTGAATTAACGGCACTTGATGCGCAGGAATTTCAACTCCCAAATCGCCTCTAGCGACCATAAGTCCATCACAATACGCAACAATTTTATCTATGTTTTCCACCGCCTCAGGCTTCTCTATTTTAGCAATAATTGGAATTTTGTAAGAACTGTTCTCAGCAATTAAATCTTGTAATTCCATTAAATCTTCAGGATGTCTTACAAATGAAAGCGCCATCCAATCGACTTCTTGTTTGATTGCAAACAATGCATCTTCTTTATCTTTTTCGGTAAGTGCTGGCTGTGAAATATCGGTATTAGGCAAGTTAACCCCTTTCTTAGATTTTAAAGGGCCTCCTTGAATAACCTTAGCCTTTACTTCGTCTTTTTGATTGCTTGAGATAACTTCAAAAAGAAGCTTCCCATCGTCCAATAAAATACGTTCGCCAGGATTGGTGTCCAAAGGAAAACGCTCATACGTCATATATACACGTTCTTTAGTTCCTTCAAAACGTTCGCCTGTAGCGAATATGATTTCATCTCCTGGGTTGACAACCACATCATCCTTCATCACCCCAACCCGTAACTTAGGGCCTTGTAAATCCGCTAAAATGGAAGCATTGTAACCATGCTCTTCATTGATGTCTCGGATGTCTTTGATGCGATTTTTCACATCCTCATAGTCTGCATGAGAAAAGTTAATTCTAAATACATTGACGCCGGCGGCAACCATTTTTAGGAGCATCTCCTTTGAACTAATTGCGGGGCCTAAAGTGGCGACTATTTTTGTTTTCTTTCTTCTGTGTGACATTAATTAAATATTAAATGTTCTTTTGATTTTAGTTGTAAAACATCCACACTATAGGCCGTGGATATTTTGGATATGTTTTGAATCGTATTCAAGATTTCTCTTTCATTTATAATCCCACCACCATTGTTGATTTTTAAAAAATAATCAACAGAAGCGTGGTCTGACAGTAAGGAATGCACAGTCCAACCATGATCTTTACTTTCTGCAAACAGCCCTGTTGAAATGGGCGCTTCATTTTCTACAAGACAATTGTTTTTAATGAGATGCCATGCTGTTTGTAAAGGCTTGTCATTCCATTCAAAAACAGAAAAAGCTGCGGACGAATTTGTGAAATCTAAATCTTCTTTTGTGCGCACCAACCGTGTTGCTAAATTTTGGTTTAAAAAGTATGCCAAACGATAGTCTTCTATATCACAATGGATTGCTAGTAGCGAGTAATTTGCATCTTCAAAATCATCAACAAGAAGTTTGTGTACTGCCATGTGCCTTAATAAACATTTTGTAAATATAAGATATTCACACAATAATTGACTTCGTATTGGCGCTTCTTAGGGCTAAATTATTACGAAAACGTTATAGTTTCACTAAATTTTTTTAACTAAGAGCTTTTATCAATCCTTCCTTGCAATGCGAAATAAGCACGCTTTGAAACTTTTTCTTCTGCTTTCTTTTTAGAGGTTGCACGTGCTTTTGCTATGGTTTTCCCATCAATAAGGAGTTTTACAGAAAAATGTTTAAGAATATCTTGCCCCGAATCTTTTAAGCTTTCAAAATTAAAATGTTTCTTTTCTTTTTGACACCATTCGATAATAAGACTTTTGTAACTAATTACCTTCCCTTCCAAAAGATCAATATCTACATGAGGATCAATCACCCTTTTGTAAATGAATTTCTCACAAGCGGCATATCCTTTATCCAAAAAAACAGCTCCAGTTAAGGCTTCTAACAAATTACCATGTATGTTGTCCCCAAATTGATTAATGGGGATTTTTGTACGCAACAAAGAGGAGAGCCCGAGCTCTTTTCCGATTTCGTTAAGGTGCTCTCTACTCACTATTTTTGAACGCATTTTTGTCAAATACCCCTCGTCACCCTCAAGAACCTTTTCAAATAGATAATGTGCGATGACAGCGCTCAATATAGCGTCACCTACATACTCTAATCGTTCATAGCTTACTGAGTTTCCAAAAGAATCTTTTTGATTCGTTGAGCCGTGAGTAAAGGCTTTTACGTAGTAATATAGTTTTTTAGGAGTATATCCAACAACTTGGCTTATGGAAGCCTTTAATGCAGTGTTTTTAGGAGTATTTGGTTTGAATATGTTTCGAAAAGAAATCAACAGACGTTAATCTAATTTCTTAAAGACAACACAGGCATTATGACCACCAAAACCAAACGTATTACTCATTGCGATTTTAACGTCTCGCTTTTGAGCCTTGTTTAAAGTAAGATTTAATTCAGGGTCAATATTTTCATCTGGAGTCACATGGTTGATTGTTGGAGGAACGATGCCGTGCTCTATCGATAAAATAGCGGCAATAGCTTCAATTGCTCCAGCGGCACCCAGTAAGTGTCCAGTCATGGATTTTGTAGAATTTATATTTATGTTTTTGGCATGTGTTCCAAAAACTTCTGAGATTGCTTTCAATTCTGCAACATCTCCAAGTGGTGTAGAAGTTCCGTGCGTATTAATAGCATCGACGTCTTCTGGTTTAATTCCTGCATTTTCCAAACAGTTTTTCATCACTGCAATAACACCAATTCCGTCAGGGTGTGGTGCGGTCATGTGGTAAGCATCTGAAGAGAGTCCACCACCGATAAGTTCTGCATAGATTTTAGCGCCTCTTGCTTTGGCGTGATCATAATCCTCTAAAACAAGAGCTCCTGCACCTTCGCCTAAGACAAAACCATCTCTAGTACCGTCAAAGGGTCTTGAAGCAGTTTCTGGGCTTTCATTTCTTGTAGACAATGCATGCATTGCGTTAAAACCACCCATTCCTGATTCATTTACAGTTGCTTCACTTCCCCCTGTGACAATCACATCACAATGCCCAAGACGTATTAAGTTTAATGCGTCAAAAATAGCATTGGCTGAGGATGCGCAAGCAGAAACAGTTGTATAGTTTGGCCCCATAAAGCCATGTTTGATGGAGATATTACCCGGGGCGATATCTGCAATCATTTTAGGGATAAAAAAGGGATTAAATCTTGGAGTTCCATTGCCGTTGGCAAAGTTCATTACTTCGTTTTGGAATGTTTCAATACCTCCAATTCCTGCACCCCAAATAACGCCTACTCTAAATTTGTTAATGGCGTCTAAATCTAGTTTGGCATCTATGATAGCTTCGTCAGAAGCTACCATAGCATATTGCGCAAACCGATCCATTTTACGAGCTTCTTTACGATTCAAGAAGTCCGTTACTTCGAAATTTTTTAATTCACAAGCAAACTTTGTTTTGAAATGTTCCGTATCAAAATAAGTCACAGGCGCACAACCACTTTTACCACTTATCAGGGCTTCCCAATAAGCGTCTTTGTTATTGCCTATAGGGGTCAGTGCCCCCAAACCTGTTACTACAACGCGCTTTAGTTCCATAAAAAATTAAAAGGTATTATTTTGCAGCTTCAATATATGAAACAGCTTGACCTACAGTAGCAATGTTTTCTGCTTGGTCATCTGGGATTTGAATGTCGAATTCTTTTTCAAATTCCATTATTAGCTCTACAGTATCTAACGAATCTGCGCCTAGGTCGTTTGTGAAGCTAGCTTCTGTTACCACTTCGTTTTCATCAACGCCCAATTTGTCTACGATAATCGCTTTTACTCTTGATGCAATGTCTGACATAATCTTTAATTTTAAGTTTTAATTAGGATGCAAAAGTAAAAAACTTTACATTAAAAAACATAATTACTTTAAAAATGTGTACTTATTTGTGTACAAATCGACGATGTGTTGCTGTTTTACTTCTAAATGTGAATTCTTTTTCTTTTTTTTGTTGAACAATCCCAACCCAAAAATTTTTTAATGAAACGAATTGCAATTTTTGCTTCTGGATCTGGAACGAACGCCGAAAATATCATTACATATTTTCAAAAAAACATGAAAGCTAAAGTGGTTTTGGTCCTTTCAAACAACCCAAAGGCGTTGGTTTTAGAACGCGCCTCGAAGTTGGGTGTTCAAAACAGGGTATTTAACAAACAACAGTTGAACGATTCTAAATGGGCTATTGAAAACTTAAAAAACCTTGATTTAATTGTGTTAGCTGGGTTTTTATGGAAATTTCCAGAGCACTTGTTAGAAAATTATAAAAATAAAGTAGTGAACGTTCATCCAGCCTTATTGCCAAAATATGGCGGAAAAGGCATGTATGGCATGCACGTGCACAATGCTGTGGTTGAAAATAAAGAGGCCGAATCAGGTATTACGATTCATTATGTAAACGAACACTATGACGAAGGCGCCATTATTTTTCAGGCTAAATGCGCAGTCAATAACACAGACACTCCTAGTGATGTCGCTGCTAAAATTCATCAATTAGAAATGACACACTTTTCTGAAGTTGTACAACAAATCCTATCGGAAAATGGCTAAACCCAAAAAAAAATTCTACACGGTTTGGAAAGGCCACCATACAGGGGTTTTTGAAACCTGGGATGATTGTAAGGCACAAATCGCCAATTTTGATGGAGCTCAATACAAATCATTTTTAACATTTGAACTGGCAAAAACAGCACTCAAAGGAAATTATAAAGACTACATTGGAAAAACCAAAAAGTTTTCGAGTGGTTTGTCTGAAACCCGATTAAAACTTATAGGTCAGCCCAATTACAATTCTATTGCAGTGGATGCTGCCTCCAGTGGAAATCCAGGCATTATGGAATATAGGGGCGTAGATACTCAGTCTAAAAAACAATTGTTTCACAAAGGTCCTTACGAACAAGGAACAAATAATGTGGGCGAGTTTTTAGCGCTTGTACACGGCTTGGCATTTTTAAAACAAAACAACAGCAATCGAATTCTTTACACAGATTCAAGAACCGCAATGAGTTGGGTTAAAAAAAAACAGTGTAATACCAAATTAGAGCGTACGTCAGCCAACGCAGCTTTATTTGACCTTGTAGACCGTGCTGTCATATGGCTAAAAAAGAATGCATACACAACTGTAATTGTCAAATGGGAAACGAAGGCTTGGGGAGAAATTCCTGCCGATTTTGGCCGTAAATAAATTAAGTTATTAGAGCGAGTTTTATTGTTTTATAAAGCCTAAAAAATACGTAACTTTGCTCTTTAATTTTTAAAATATCCTATGAGTAAATTGGTAATTGTTGGGACTGTTGCATTTGATGCCGTTGAAACCCCTTTTGGAAAGACTGATAAGATTCTTGGTGGTTCTGCATCATACATAGGGCTTTCTGCCTCGCAATTTGACGTTGATAGTGCGATCGTTTCTGTAGTGGGTGGCGATTTCCCTCAAGATTATTTAGATCTTTTTTTAAAGAGAGACATTGATATTTCAAGTATTGAAATAATAAAAGAAGGTAAAACATTTTTTTGGAGTGGGCGCTACCACAACGACATGAATACACGTGATACCTTGGCGACTGAACTTAATGTGTTAGAAAACTTTCAACCTATAGTTCCTGAAGCCTATAAAGATGCCAAAATTTTAGTTTTAGGAAATTTACATCCGATTGTTCAATCGAGTGTTTTAGATCAAATGTCAGATAGTTCAACGTTGGTCATTTTAGACACGATGAATTTCTGGATGGATCATGCACTCAATGACCTTTTGGACGTCATAAAGCGTGTGAATGTCATTACCATTAATGATGAAGAAGCCCGCCAACTAACAGGTGAGCACTCTTTAGTAACTGCGGCTAAAAAAATACATGAGATGGGACCTGAGTATGTCGTCATCAAAAAAGGAGAACACGGGGCATTATTATTTAATGGTACCAATGTGTTTTTTGCACCAGCATTACCGCTAGAGTCTGTTTTTGACCCGACGGGGGCAGGCGATACCTTTGCAGGAGGGTTTGCAGGATTTTTAGCTCAAACAGAAAATATATCTTTTGAGAATATGAAAAAAGCGGTTATTTATGGATCCACACTCGCATCGTTTTGTGTAGAAAAATTTGGGACTGAACGCTTAGAGTCTTTACAATCCGAAGAGGTTCGAACACGCCTCAAGGCTTTTAAAGATCTGACAAGATTTGAAATAGAATTAACAACATAACGAAACGCGCCAATTTGGCGCGTTTTTTTTAAAAGAATATTTAATTATTTAACAGTACACTTAAATGAGCGATGCTATAAAACACGAATGTGGAATTGCACACATTAGACTTTTAAAACCACTAGAGTTTTATAAAAAGAAATACGGAACGGCTTTTTATGGGATCAATAAGATGTACCTTATTATGGAAAAGCAACACAACCGCGGGCAAGATGGTGCGGGTTTTGCAAGTATTAAATTGGACATGCAACCCGGAGAGCGTTATATCAGTCGTGTACGTTCGATAGCACAACAGCCGATTCAGGATATTTTTGCTCAGATCAACAACAGGATTAATGATGTATTGGCAGAGCAACCGGAAGTGGCTAATGATGTAGGGGCACAAAAAAAATCAGTACCATATCTTGGCGAAGTCATGTTGGGTCATGTCCGTTATGGAACGTTTGGAAAAAACAGCGTTGAAAGTGTACATCCTTTTTTGAGACAGAACAATTGGATGCATAGAAATGTGATTTTAGCAGGAAATTTTAACATGACCAACGTTAAAAGTTTATTCAAAAACCTTGTTGAAATTGGACAGCATCCTAAAGAGTACACAGATACCATTACTATCATGGAAAAAATTGGTCATTTTTTGGATGATGCGGTCTCAAAACTTTACAAGAAACTCAAGAAAGAAGGGTACACCAAAATGGAGTGTTCGCCGTTGATTGCAGAACGTTTAAATCTCAAAAAAATATTAAAAAAAGCTGCTAAAAGCTGGGACGGTGGTTACGCTATGGCAGGGCTTTTAGGACATGGAGATTCTTTTGTTTTAAGAGATCCATCAGGGATACGCCCAGCCTATTATTATATGGATGACGAAGTTGTGGTTGTCGCTTCTGAGCGCCCGGTGATTCAAACCGTTTTTAATGTTGATTATGATGCGGTTCATGAATTGCCCCCAGGAAGTGCCATTATTACTAAAAAGTCAGGTGAAACATCTATCGATAAAATTTTGGAACCTTTAGAGCGTATGGCCTGTTCGTTTGAACGTATTTATTTTTCAAGAGGAAGTGATGCTGAAATTTATCAAGAACGAAAATTACTTGGAAAACTTATTGTTCCTGAAGTTTTGAAGCATGTAGATTATGATATTAAAAACACGGTATTTTCATACATTCCCAATACGGCAGAAACGTCGTTTTTTGGAATGATTGAAAATGTTGAAGAGTATTTGAATAAAAAGAAAACGGAGCAAATATTAAAAGGGACACGTTCTCTTTCCGCAGAAAAAGTCACACAGATTCTTTCGGAACACACACGCGTCGAAAAAATTGCGATCAAAGACGTTAAGTTAAGAACTTTTATTACAGAAGATAGCAGTCGGGATGATTTGGTAGCCCATGTATATGACGTTACTTATGGGGTTATCAAACCAGAAGACAACCTTGTCATCATTGACGACAGTATTGTTCGTGGGACAACTTTAAAGAAAAGTATTCTAAAAATGGTGGACCGATTGGCACCTAAGCGTATTGTAGTGGTATCTTCAGCTCCGCAAATTCGTTATCCAGATTGTTATGGGATTGATATGGCAAATCTTGAAGGTTTGGTTGCGTTTAGGGCAGCTTTATCTCTTTTAAAAGATGCTGATATGTATCACATTGTTGAAGAGATATATACGCGCTGTAAAGCACAAGAAAATTTAAAAGACACGGAAGTTCAAAATTTTGTAAAAGAAATCTATGCGCCTTTTACACCCCAACAAGTTTCAGACAAAATCGCAGAGCTGTTGAGCGAAGACGGAATCAATGCTGAGGTTAAAATCATATTTCAGTCCATAGAAAACCTACACAAAGCCTGCCCGAAAAATTTAGGGGACTGGTATTTCACAGGGAATTACCCCACACCCGGAGGTAATCGAGTTGTAAATCGGGCATATATAAACTTTTTTGAAGAAAACAATGAGAGAGCTTATTGATGAAAAGCACACTTTATCTAATAAATTTGCACTTTATCTAAAATAAACTTTTACTATGCATTAAACTTATATATTTGAATCACCATAACATAAGTAGGTTAAGTTCATGGTAGATTTGGGGCAAAAAAGGTGAACGTAAGTTCACCTTTTTTATTTTCCATTGTTTTTTAAAACTTATTTTGCAGCATTAAAACGTGTTTCAACTTCTTTCCAATTAATTACATTAAAGAACGCTTCAATATAATCTGGGCGACGGTTTTGGTAATTTAAGTAATAAGCATGTTCCCAAACATCTAATCCTAAAATTGGAGTTCCTCCACATGAGACACCGGGCATTAATGGATTGTCTTGATTTGGTGTTGAACATACTTCAACTTTTCCTCCTTTATGAACACATAGCCATGCCCATCCAGATCCAAACTGAGTTGCAGCAGCCTTACTGAAAGCGGTTTTGAAATCCTCGAAAGAACCATAAGCGGCAAGGATAGCGTCTTTAAGTTCGCCAGAAAGCGCTTCTTTCCCTTCAGGATTCATAACGTTCCAAAACAGCAAATGGTTATAAAACCCGCCACCGTTATTACGGACGGCCTTGTTAGACATGTCCAAGTTTTCAAGGATTGATTCAATCGATTTGTTTTCTAAATCAGTTCCTGCAATCGCAGCGTTTAGATTGTTTGTATAGCCGTTATGATGTTTAGAATGGTGGATTTCCATTGTTCGTGCATCAACATTAGGCTCGAGGGCATCGTAAGCATAATTTAATTTTGGTAATTCAAAAGCCATAAGAATTTGTTTTAATTGTTTAAATAATAAATTCAAATTTACAATATTCAAATAAAAATTACGAGTATATATAATTAAGATTGTTTATTTTGCTATAAATTTTATTTAGTGCGCGCGTCAACCTTCAACATCTATAATGCCTCGGCCGGAAGCGGCAAAACATTTACTTTAGTCAAAGACTATTTGAAAATAGTTCTGACTTCTAAAGAATTCTTACCGCATCGTCATGTTTTAGCGATTACTTTCACCAACAAGGCTGTGGATGAGATGAAAACCCGTATTGTTGAAGCGCTAATGACATTTGCAGCTCCCACTATTTTAACGCAATCAGATGCCTTATTTGAACAAGTTGTCAGTGAATTAAATAGCTCACCCAAAGAAATTCACCTTAAATCCCAACATCTCTTAAACAAAATACTACATAATTACGCTGCTTTTGATATTTCTACAATTGATAAGTTTACTCAAAAACTGATTCGCACTTTTGCATTCGATTTAAAACTCCCCATGAATTTTGAAGTTGAATTAGACACGGATCTTTTACTACAAAAAGCGGTCAGTCGTTTACTGTCTAAAGCCGGAAAAAACAAGGCACTTACAAAAGTGTTGGTTGCGTTTGCGATTGAGAAAGCAGACGATGATAAGAGTTGGAATATTGCTTTAGACTTAGTTAAAACAGCCAAGCTCTTAACAAGAGAAACAGATGCACCATTTTTAGAAGAGCTTTCACAGCGTTCGTTAAAGGAGTTTGGCACGTTGAAGTTTACCTTAACAAAAGATATTAGTGATGCAGCGGAACACGTGGTTGAGCTATCTACCCAAATTTTAGAGTTGATTACAGCCAGTGGCATTGAGTTTTCGGATTTTACACGAGGGTCTTTGCCAAAACACTTTAAGGCTTTAGCCTCCAAAAAATTTGATATTACTTTTGCATCTCAATGGCAAGAGTCTATAGAAACAACCTCGCTGTACCCCAAAAAAGCGCTGCCATATATTGCCGACGCTATTGACACGCTTCGCCCTCAACTTGTAGAGGCATTCCACAAAACCAAACAAGCGGTTTATCGGATTCGGTATTTAAAAAATATTCGAAAAAATACTACGCCACTATCGGTACTGAATTTGATACATCAGGAATTAAAAACAATCAAAGACGAAGAGAACTTATTGCTGATCTCTGAGTTTAACACGATAATAAGTCAAGAAATAAAAGATCAGCCAGCACCTTTTATTTATGAGCGCATCGGCGAAAAATTTAATCATTTTTTTATTGATGAGTTCCAAGACACTTCCGAATTACAATGGGAAAACCTGTCTCCGTTATTAACAAATACCTTGGCGCAAGAAAATGGGAGCGCCATGTTGGTGGGCGATGCTAAGCAAGCCATTTATCGTTGGAGAGGTGGAAAGGCAGAGCAGTTTATCAATTTAAATAATAACAGTACCACCTTCCCTTTTGACGCTACGCTTTCTCATCTGCCAACAAATTACAGAAGTTGCAGGAAGGTCGTTGATTTTAATAATAACTTTTTTAAACACCTGTCTACGGTTGTTTTTTCAAACGACGTTTATAAATCCTTGTACCAATCGGCTTCTCAGTTAGAGTTTAATGATAAAACAGGGTATGTGAATGTTTCCTTTTTAGAGTTTGAAAAGGGTGCAGATAAGTCGCTTATGTATGCCGAGAAAGTTTTAAAAATTATTAGAACTTATTTAGCCTCAAGCGAGAAAGCAGCCATGAAAGATATTTGTGTGTTAGTTCGAAAACGAAAAGAAGGAGTTGCTGTGGCAAATTTATTAAGCCAATCTAAAATTGATATCGTTTCAAGCGAGACTCTTTTAGTGTCTCAGTCTCCAGAAGTAGCGTATATTATGAACGTATTAGAATACGTGCATGAACCTACTAATATGGAAGCTAAACTGGGGGTAATCAATTATATTGCATCTCACACTGATGTAGGAGACCCACACTTATTTCGTTTAAAATGCATTCCATTAAATCGCGCCGCTTTTTTTCGATCGCTGCAGCCCTTAGGACTGAATTTTTCCGCTAAAACAGCTTTACAACTTTCTATTTATGAGTCTATTGAGTATATCATAAGTAGCTTTCAATTGGCAAAAACTTCAAATGCTTACATTCAATTTTTCTTAGATTTTGTGGTTGAATTTACTCAAAAACCAACATCAAGCATACGTCAATTTATAGATCACTATGATTTAAAAAAGGACAGCTTAAGTGTAGTGACCCCAAAAGGGATAAATGCGGTTCAAATTATGACGGTTCATAAATCTAAAGGGTTGGAGTTTCCAGTTGTTATTTTTCCATTTGCGGAGTTGGATATTTATAAAGAATTGGAGCCGAAAGAATGGCTGCCAATGGAGGCTTCTTATGCCCCTTTTTCACATTTTTTATTGAATTACAATAAAGATTTTGAATCATTTGGACCAGAAGGAGCCGCCATCTTTAAGGACCACCAATCAAAATTAGAACTTGATAATATTAATCTGCTGTATGTAGCACTGAGCAGGGCGGCTGAGCAATTATACATCGTTGGGAATGCCGCGGTGTCAAAAAATGGAGCAGAAAACCTAAAAACATATTCGGGCCTTCTAATTAATTATCTAAAATCAAATGGGCGATGGGAAGATGGAACGTTGGAATATGAGTTTGGATCCTTCGAAAACATAGATATTCCTAAGCCGGCAAAATATCCAACGGTATTTCAACGTGAATTTATATCAACACCAAAAGAGCAACTTAATGTTTCGATGGCGACCAATGCAGGATATTTATGGGATACCGCACAAAAAGAGGCACTTGAGAGAGGGAACTTAATTCATTTGCTTATGTCAAAAATTTATACCAGAGTAGATGTTGAAATCACGTTAAATAATTTTTTTAATGCAGGTATAATCTCCTCAGTTCAAAGTACTGCACTTTTAAGCAATTTAAATGCGATCGTAGACCATCCATTGCTGGCTCCTTATTTTAGTTCAGAAGTAGAGGTTTATAACGAAAGAGAAATTATGAACTCCTTTGGAAAAATAATTATCCCTGACCGACTGGTTGTTTACAAAGACTCTACGGCCGTAATCATTGATTATAAGACGGGTGATCCTTACGATAAACACGAAGTACAGCTTACAAATTATTCAGAAGTGGTTGAGGAAATGGGATATAAAGTATCCAAGAAAATTCTTGTGTACATAAACGCCAGTTTACAGGTTAAAGTGTTCTAGTTTTTATACAGTTTTAAATAAAAAATAATATTAGTAAGAAGTACTTTTGGAAATTAATATTGTTTTTTTTATGAAGAATATTTGTTTTATGGAATTAACATCTTACTTTTGCATTTACTTAACTTAACAAATTAAAAATATCAAACATGAAAAATCTTAACAGATTAATTCTCACTACATTACTAGTCTTCGCGTTTGGCAATGTGAATGCACAAGACGAAAACAACCCATGGCAAATTGCAATTGGTGTAAATGCTGTAGATGTATTTCCTGTCGGTGAAGACGCTCCACAAGGAGATTATTTCCAAGAATTCTATAACGTAGAAGATCATTGGAGTATTCTTCCATCAATCTCTGTAATTTCATTACAAAAATATGTTGAAGATGGTTTCTCTATGGGTATCTCAGCATCTATCAATAGACTTGATAAATGGGGACAAACTCAAGACGGAACAGCAGTTTCTGTAAACAACTTAATGTATTATGCAATTGATGGAAATGTCAAATACAGCCTTTCAGAATTGTTCAATACTAAAAAACTTGAACCATTTGTAGGTTTTGGTGGTGGTTTTACTTGGATCGAAGAAGGTTCTTTTAATACTTCATCTGATTCAGCAGGCTCTGGTTTAGCAGGTGCTGGAACTTTAAACGGAACTGTTGGCTTAGCTTATTGGTTTTCTGACAATGTTGGAATCACAGCACAGTCTACTTACAAGCACTCTTTTCAAGACCAACTAACAAAACATTTCCAACATTCTGTAGGAGTTGCTTTCAAATTTGGAGGAACTGATACGGACGGAGACGGCATATACGACAAACAAGATCTTTGTCCAGAAGTACCTGGTTTAGAAGAATTCAATGGCTGTCCTGATACTGATGGAGATGGCATTGAAGATTCAAAAGACACATGTCCTGAATTAGCTGGTTTAGCTGAATTTAATGGCTGCCCTGACACAGACGGAGACGGCGTATCTGACAACAATGATACATGTCCAAACGAAGCTGGTTTAAAAGCTTTAGCTGGTTGTCCAGATGCTGATGCAGATGGCTTGGCAGATGCTCAAGATGCATGTCCAAATGAGGCTGGTCCTGTTGCAAACAACGGATGTCCTTGGAAAGATGGTGACAGCGATGGTGTTTTAGACAAAGATGACAACTGTCCTACAGAACCAGGAACTGTTGCAAATAACGGTTGTCCTGAAGTTGTTATTCCATCAAAAGAAGATCAAAACCAACTTATCAACTACTCTAGAACAATTAATTTTGCGCTTGGAAAATCAAGCTTCAAAGCTGATGCTTATCCAACTCTAAAAGCAATTACAGCGATTTTAAAAGAGTATCCAAAAGCTAACTTTATTGTTGAAGGACATACAGATAGCACAGGAACTAATAAAAACTTCAACCAATTACTTTCTGAAAGAAGAGCTAAAAAAGTTGTAGATTATTTAGTAGATAACGGTATTTCAGCTGCTAGACTAGCATCTGCTGGCTTTGGTGAAAATAATCCAATTGAATCTAACATGACTGCTACAGGAAGAGCTGCCAACAGACGTGTAGAAGTTAAATTAGCTGAATAGTAATAGTTTTTACTATTTCATAATAAAAAGTTTAAAACGCTTCGCTATTGCGAAGCGTTTTTTTATTTTTATAACATGACAAGTTTCATTTATGATGTTTTAAAAAATTTGGAGATCCAATCGAAAGATGTTTCCAAACTCAGCCTTATTCTTCCCAACAAGCGTGCTGGAGTATTCCTTAAAATGGAATGGTCTAAACTAAATAAAACAACAGGGTTTTTACCTCAAATAATTGCTATTGAAACTTTTATAGAGGAACTATCTCAATTAAGACTTCTTAGCAATACCGAACTAATCTTTGAGTTTTACGAGGTTTATTTAGGGCTTACCCCTCTAAATGAAAGAGATTCATTTGATAGCTTTTTAAAATGGGCACCTATCGTACTTCAAGATTTTAATGAAATTGACCGCTATTTGATTCCTCAGAATCAAATTTTTGATTACTTATCTGCAATTCAAGAAATTAATCATTGGTCTTTAGATTCTAATTCAACTCCGCTTATTAGAGGCTATTTGTCCTTTTGGAAAAAGGTACATATCTATTACACTAAATTTACGGAGCATCTTCTTCAAAAAGGGGCGGGTTATCAAGGCTTGATTTATAGAGAGGCTGTAGAAAACTTAGAGGCTTACACTCAAAACAATCCGGATAGGTCGCACGTCTTCTTAGGATTTAACGCTCTAAATGCTTCTGAATCTACCATCATTCAGGAGTTGCTGCAACAAGATAAAGCTAGTGTTTATTGGGATATAGATCAAAAGTTTTTAGACTCCACCCAACACGACGCAGGATATTTTATAAGGCAACATCAAAAAAGCTGGCCTCATTTTAAAGCACAGCCTTTCAAGTGGGTTTCAAATCATTATACCAAATCCAAAAACATTTCCGTCATTGGAACCCCAAAAAATATAGGCCAGGTTAAGTATGTAGGAGCGTTGCTGCAACAGTTGTATATGGAAAACAAACTCCAAAATACAGCCTTGGTTTTAGGGAATGAAGATTTATTAATTCCGATATTGAACTCAATACCGAGCTGCATAGAAGACATCAATATTACTATGGGACTGCCTTTAAAGCAGATACCTTTTTCTGCTTTTATCGACCAATGGTTCCAACTTCACAAAGAGTCGTCTCCATTGTTCTATTATCAAGACGTGATCGCTGTGTTGTCACATCAATTTGTGCGCCCCTTGTTTCAAACTCCAAGTCAAGATGCTGCTCAATCTATCATTTCTACAATCAAACATCAAAACCTAATAAGCCTCTCCAAAGAGCAGATTATTGCCATTGCCCCCGATCATAAAAATAATTTAGAACTTTTGTTTGACGCTTGGAACAACCAACCTCAGAACGGAATAGAGGGTGTTCTGTCACTTATTTTTAAACTTAAGGATCATTATACCAAATCTAAAAACAACCAGCTGTTGGCTTTAGAATATCTATATCGGTTCTCAGAAATCTTCAATCACCTAAAACGCTTGAATACAAGCTACAGTCATATTACCAGTATCAAAGTTTTACACAGTCTTTATAAAGAGCTATTAAGTCTTGAAACGTTGGACTTTAAGGGGCAGCCATTGAAAGGACTTCAAATCATGGGAATGTTAGAGACACGCGTTTTAGATTTTGAAACAGTCATTATTGTTTCTGTAAATGAAGGTGTTTTGCCTGCAGGGAAAACAAATAATTCATTCATTCCTTTTGATGTTAAAATTGAAAACGGATTGCCCACCTACAAAGAAAAGGATGCTGTTTACACCTATCATTTTTATCGTTTGCTTCAGCGGGCTAAGAATGCACATATTATTTATAATACCGAACCCGATGTGTTATCTGGTGGTGAACGCAGTCGTTTTATAACCCAACTAGAGTTTGAAGCACAGCATAACTTGGATCATAAAATAGTAATTCCAGAAACGCCACAAATTACAACACAATTATTGACGGTAAAAAAGACTCCTGAAATCATTTCAAAACTCAAAAGTATAGCTGCACAAGGGTTTTCACCTTCTTCATTGAGTCAATATATTCGCAATCCAATTGATTTTTATAATCGAAAAATTTTAGGGGTGAAGGCTGACATGCTTTTAGAAGAAACAGTTGCTGCGAATACATTTGGTAGTATTATCCACAATACATTGGAAGCGTTTTATAAGCCTTTCGTTGGACTTGTTTTAGAGACGTCAATGATTACAGCATTAAAGCCAAAAATAGACGCTACAGTTGCCTACTATTTTAAGGAGCTCTATAGGGAGGGTGATATCACTCAGGGACTTAATCTAATTAGTTTTGAAATTGCCAAACGTTATGTCTCAAATTTTTTATCTTATGAACTGGCGTGTATTAATAAGGGTGATGAAATTATAATAGAAGCGATCGAATCTAAAATGGCTGTTACTCTTAACATTCCTGAACTTCAAACTCCGATCCAATTGATTGGAACCATTGACCGAATCGATGTGTGTAATGGAACGCGTAGAATCATAGATTACAAAACCTCTCAGGTGTCTCAGTCTGAACTAGAATTGGTGAATTGGGACGATATCACTAGCGACTATAAAACCCATAGTAAAAGTTTTCAGATTATGACTTATGCTTATATGTTAAACACAGAAACACCTTTTACGACGCCTGTAGAAGCGGGGATTATCTCTTTTAAAAATCTAAAATCAGGTCTTCTAAAGTTTGCTAAGAAAGACAGGTTAGGGGCGTATGCTCAAAAAACATCCTTAGTATCTTCAGATTTTTTAGTTCGTTATGAACACGAACTTAAAACGCTCATTCTAGAGCTTTTCAATCCCAACATTGATATAACCGAAAAAGAAGTTTAAATGGTTATCGAGGAAGTAAATAAAATCATCAAAGGCCCACATCGTTTACCGATCCTATTAGATGTCTTTTATAATGACACTGTAGCGCATGCGCCGCTCATCATTTTTTGTCATGGTTACAAAGGGTTTAAAGACTGGGGTGCCTGGAACTTATTGGCAAAGACGTTTGCAGATTCGGGGATTGCTTTTCTAAAATTTAATTTTTCTCATAATGGAGGGTCTGTGGAGCAGCCCATTGATTTTCCAGATCTTGAAGCCTTTGGTCATAATAACTATACAAAAGAATTAGACGATTTGAGTCAAGTTCTGGATTGGGTTGAAACAACATATTCAGAGCACCCATATATAGATGCGTCTAATATTACTTTAGTAGGTCACAGTCGTGGTGGAGGGATTGTCACTCTAAAAGCCGCTGAGGATTCCCGTGTCAAAACACTTGTGAGTCTTGCGGGGGTTTCTGATTTTAAGTCTAGATTCCCAAAAGGAACGGATCTTGATGCATGGGAATCGACAGGTGTTCGTTTTATTATGAATGGGCGTACTAAGCAGCAGATGCCTCATTACTTTCAGTTCTTTGAAGATTTTATAGCGAATGCATCTAGGCTTACAATTCAGGCAGCTGCTAAAAATCTAAAGTTACCCCATTTAATTATTCATGGAGATACAGACACAAGCGTGGATTTAAAAGAGGCCTTTGCATTGCATAAATGGCATCCAGAGAGTCAACTGATACTATTAGAAGGTGCGAACCATGTGTTTGGAAGCCATCATCCTTGGGATTTTAGTGAATTACCACCCTATTTACAGCAAATTCATTCAAAAATTAGTCACTTTATTAACAATTTGCAGTAGTTCTTAAAAAAAATAGCATTTATCTGATATTTTTTTTGGAAAGAACAAACTAATTTTTGTAATTTAGACTAAAATAAATATATATTATGGGATATTCATTCAAAAATAGCAAAGGAAAGACTTATTTTTTACACACTAAAGATGTAATTCTTAAAGGTGGTAGAGAACAAACTATTTATTATTTCGCCAAAGACGAGCGTGATAATACATGTGACCTTCCTGCTGGAAAAAAGATTGTTGAAAATGAAAAAACTGGATTACCTTTTGTAAAAAAGGCTTAATTAGTTTTTCAATCTTAAAATTCAAAACCCACTCTTAGAGTGGGTTTTTTTTTGTTTTATTAATTTCATAAAAGTTGTAAATTGCAATAAATAAACCAAACATGAGAAAACAACTAATTATTTTTGCATTCCTAATTTTAGGATGTACTTCAGTAGCTCAAACTACAAAATCCTATTATAATAGTGGAAACACATCAACGACCAAAAAATTTGTGGGTGCTTCGTGGCATCCAGGGACCATTTTATTGGCGGATGGCAGTGAGCTTGTAGGACAAGTTCGGGGGTATGCTTATAAAGGAAATGATATTAGCTCGTTTCGTTACAGAGTTAAAAAAGGAGATAAGGCAAGAACTATTAAAGCAATCGATTGTCAATTAATATCTTATGATGGTTTGATTATTTTGTCACTGCCAAAAAATTTAAAGAAAAAAGCCGGCAAACGTATGTTTTATGTTGCGCTTTATTATGGAGAACACCTCACTATTTTTCAAAATCCTAAAGCCGAAGTTGCTTCAGGTTATTCGGGATCAATTACTTTTAACGAAGGTCAAATGCTAAGTTACTTAGCTCTCAAAGATGGTCAAATTTCTAAAATCACAAAACTGCGTTTCAGAACCCAAATGAAAAATATTGGATGGGATAATCAAAAATTCATGAAGCGTACCAACGACAGAAGTTGGTTTAAATATGACAATATTTATAGAATTGCTAATTTCTACAATCAAACCAAAAATCAGTAAGCCATTCATTCTAACCACATAAAGTGAAGAATAAAATGGGTGTAACAGTTGTTTACTAAAAATTAATCAAGATATGAAGTCAATTATATTTCATATCAGCTTTCTTTTTGTAGCTCAATTACAAGCACAGGAAACAGCATTTAAATATGTAAAAAGAGTGGAATGTAATGGAGGGGCTCTTCAAGATTCTAACTAAGGTTGTTTTACTTTTCTAGTTGCGTTGCTTAAAGATAATACCAATTACACCCTTTGTTCTGGTCTTATAACAGAATAAAGCATGATTAAAGAAAAAGTAAAATGCACGTAACCAAATTGTGAAGGTACATCAAGAACTTCGCTTAAAATTAGATATCCTTGAAACAGATTAATAGCTAAAACAGCGAACCCAATTTTTTTATTCAGAACCTCAACGGCTTTGTTTTTGTCTCCATATCGTAAGTTTGTTGGAAGGGTAATAATTACTTGTACGAAAAACATCATGACGATAACCAAATGTAACATATTATCATCTTTTGCATAGGCTATTCCCTCTCCAATTATTGGCAATGTCCCAAAAAAACAAACTCCAAAAAGTAATAATTCACTTTTTTGTTTAAGTGCGCCATACGCCGCTATTAAAATGAAAAACAAACAAACGAAGTTTCCTACAATTTCTATACTTGGATTCATAAGTGGATTGGGATAAGGGAGCTTTTTTAGTTAACTTATATTACAATTTACAAAAATTCTTTAAAACCACAAACTAATTGTTGTCATGTTACACGATTTTTTACTTTTATTTTACCAGTAAACCTGTTGAGAGCCATAACTATTTAAAAAAATGAGTTATTCTCACTAAAAAATAAATTAGTTCACATAAGCTCTTCTTTTTAAGTTTTGTATTTTTATGAAAACTAAATAAAATTCTTTATGAGGATTTTCTTAAAATTATTGTTATGAAACGAATCAAAAAACTGCTTTTTGCATCCTTATTTTTAGGGCTCTATTTTGGGTGCTCTAAAGACAGCCCAGAAGAACAAACTACAACAACAGAACCAGAAGTAGTGGATGCTTACGAAGCTTTAAATGTTTCTTATGGCTCGGATGCAAATCAAGTTTTTGACATTTACCTTCCTGAAAACAGAACCAATACCACTAAAATTCTTATTTTGATTCATGGTGGCAGTTGGGTTTCTGGAGATAAATCGGATATGAACACTATCAAAACGTTTGTCTCAGCTCTTCATCCCGATGTAGGGATTATTAACATGAACTACACCTTAGCTGGGGTAAACAACCCCCCGGTTCCGCTGCAAACAGATGACATTTCGGCTGTAGTAGATTATATTTCCACCAATAAATCTTCGCTTATCGTGAGTGATGATATTGGTTTTATTGGGGTGAGTGCAGGAGCTCATTTATCATTACTTTGGAGTTATGCTTATGATGATAATGACCAAGTTGACATGGTTTGTAGTATTGTTGGTCCAGCTAATTTTACAGATCCTGCTTATTACGATAACCTAATTTATCAGCCAATCTATCAATTATTTGGAAACCCTTCCATCGAATTTTTGGAGTCTGCGAGCCCTTATCATAGAGCGACCACAACGTCGCCACCCACCTTGTTGTTTTATGGCGGCATGGACCCCTTGGTTCCAACCTCTCAAGGAGTTGACATGGATGCACAACTTACATCCCTCGGAGTCACTCACGAGTTTCATTTTTATCCAGATGAAGGTCATGGATGGGAGGGAGATAATTTGATAGATACAACTTCAAAGATATCAACCTACATAGAGGCTTATATTGAGACTGAATAATTTGAATGGATAACACTTTAAAACTCTAATAACACTCTGTTTTGTTGCGATAAAACAGCTGTGTTTTTTGGATTTGCGACACACATAACATTACAATGCAATTTGTTTAATATTTTATTCATACATTTAAACATAATATTAAAATTAACTCCTATGGAAAATATTTCAATCTTAGCGCAGCTTATTGTTGCACTATCAGTTATTATTGTTTGGGTTTTTAGATATGAAAATATCGTTTTAGAATTTAAACAATATGGTCTTTCTAGTTTGGTTAGAAATGCAGTTGGCGCTTCAAAAATCGCATTGGCAACGGTTCTAATTTTAGGAATCTGGTATCAAGAATTCTTAGTTCCTGCGTCCGTCTTAATGGCAATTTTAATGGTATCCGCTCAATATTTTCATGTGAAGGTAAAAAATCCGTTTGTAAAATTCATTCCCTCTTTTGTACTACTACTATTGTGCTTGTTTATTGCGGCTTTCAATTACGGGTTATTATAAACAATGGATTTAAACCTTAGCATTCTTTTATTTTCAGCGATTTCATTTGTGTTTTATGGTATAACCTCTTTTTTTTCAAAGAGAATGTTGTCTGAATATGCCCGTTGGGGTTATAAAGACTATCGGATTTTATTAGGCTGTTTGCAACTGTTAGGAGGTATTGGTTTACTGATAGGCATTGCTAATCCTATACTACTTTCTGTAGCGTCCTTTTTATTGACCTTTATGATGATTACGGCTGTCTTTGTAAGAATCAAAATTAAAGACAGCATCGTTCAGATGTTTCCAGCTCTGTTATATACAGTATTAAATTTTACAATTTTATACAATTCACTGGTTTAGAGCCCTGCAGTATTATTTTTTATCTGACTTGTCGATAGGAAACCTCCCTTGATTTCCGATACCGTCCATGTCAAGCTCATCATATGCATTTTGATGTTCATTACGTTGTATTTTGTGTTGCCTCGAAACGATCGTCAGCAAAAAATAGACGTACACTATAAAAATAATAAATCCGAAAATAAATATTAGTAAATTCATTTTTTTCTTCTTTGTCTAATGGCAATTGAAAGCGATAGAATCGACGGAACCCAAATTCCTACAAAAATTCCTTCTAGTTTATTTCCAGTAAACCAAAGTGTAACTGACATCAAAAACGAGATAAATGCAAGAATAATAGGATAATAGGTTTCAATAAAATCTTTCATTGTTTTTTCTTTAAAATTAGACAAGATTATATGTAAAAATGTTACAAAAGTCATAAAATTTTAACGTATATGTTAAAATTAACCTTCAATTATTATATTTTTAGCAGAAGTCAAATCAGGATTTTTCCGGTCTTTATAAATGTTAAAGGGGTAGAGGTTTATCAATAAGTTTTTAAGAAATAAAGAGTTCACGAGAGACGGTTTTCAACCGACTTAACGCAAAAACTGATTGGTAAGGAGCTTTTGTTTTCGTTTTTGAATTATGAAAACCCACCACTTGCAGCAGCATTTTCAGAAAGTTGTTGTTGTTTCATTGAAAACAATGCACAGATTAAAAGAACATAGTCAGCGTTGTCTTTATCTTCGAATTCTACTTCAATGTGTTCTTTCCATTTTTTTAATGTGTAATGGATTGTTAAAACAGGAGTTTCACCATTTTCACAAAGGATATAGTCTCGATCAGATTCATACCATTTGCCCGCTTTTTCTTTTTTTAGCCAATACTGTAGGTTTGACGGACTGTGTTTAAGAACTATTTTAAAACCGGACTTAAAGTTCCAGTTGATATTTCCAATCTGACGTCCACTTTCCAAAAGAATAAAGGAGGTGCTCCAAAACCTTTTCTTTTTTATTTCATAGGTTTTGTTGTTGTGAAAGAAACGGATTTCAGAAGAATACCATTTTGGACGAGTCCCTTTTAAGAGAACTTCCTCACCCTCAATAATTTTAAATTTTTTATTGTTTTTTTCTATTTCAACTCTCATAACTCAAAGGTAAGAAATCTTTAAAAGAGCAGTAGGGTTAAGTCAAATTATAAAAACACATAGAACTTACGTCTTCAAAGCACCTCTGAAATAATTCAGGGGGGCTTGAAGTCGTAAAATTTAGTAATAGAGTGTGCCTGTATTTAGTCGACGCGACTCCAAGTTTGTAAGATGTCTCCGTCCCCAAAAGGCGTTTGCATTTCATCAGTTCCGTTAAAAGTCACTGGAAAATCATCTCCTCCAATTTCGTACGAATCAGAGCCATTATTAACCCAGTTATCAGGGCCATAAACCTCTAATTCGGAACATAAACTACCATCCTGTTGGAAACACTCCCAAACGCTCTTAGTAGCTGTAGTTTCTGTAAATACGAATTGGTCGGGTAGTCCAGCATCCCCCTCCTCAAAACAGCCTCTACACTGCCCTTCTGGCCAGGTTCCATTTCCTACCCATTCTTCATTTACCAACACCCAAGTTCCAATAATTTGGTCACTTGTATTGTCTTGATTGTTGTTGGAGTCATTGGAATCGTTTGAATCTCCATCACCCCCGCTACAAGCAAATACAAATAAGCTTAATAATAGTACTATCCTTTTCATAATTAAATTGGTTTTAGAACTCAAAGATAGGCAATGTAAATTTGACTTTTTCATGTGGGTTAGAAGCCGATCAGATAATATGTGAAAATATTTGAAATCGTAGAGTTACAATGTGCGCTAACCTCACCAAATCATATTTATTAGTAGACTCTGGATCATGACTTCCATCTAAAGCGCTTTTACAAGTTAGAAGTGTGTATTAAAACAACAATGGTAAAAGTAATTTTCCTTTATTATTTTATTAAACGCCAAAGACAAAATAATTAAGTCTACTTTTATTAACTTTAGCAAATAGATCAAATATTTGTAAACGAACATTATACAGTGATGAAAAAATATTTCATAATAATCTCAATGATTCTTGGCTTTCAGTCGTGTGTTGACGCTCAGAAAGACAGCGAGCTATTCACCATTTATTTAGTTAGACATTCTGAAAAAGATCTCACCTCGAATAATCATTCAAACCCGCCACTTTCTCAATGTGGCGAACAACGATCGGAGAATCTAAGTAATTTTCTTAGAGATGTCAATCTCGATGCTATATACAGCTCCGACTATATTCGAACTCAAAATACAGCACTTCCAACAGCACTGTCCAAAGGACTGGAGATTAGTGAATACAACCCTCAAGAACTAGAAGATTTTTCAAAATTATTAATTGCTAACAAACAAGATGTACTCGTAGTTGGGCATAGCAATACCACAGGGGTTTTAGCGGGCTTATTGGTTGGTGAAGAAATTGGCGCATTTGATCTAGATGTTTACGATCGTGTATATCAGGCATTAATGTATAAAAATAGCGGTCGGCTTCAACTATTACACACAGCCTTTGATTGCAGTGATTAAACGCACAGATTGCAGATAAAACAACCATCGTTAATTGTTATTTTTGTTTAACTTTTTAATTAATAATTAAACAAAATATTCCACAAAGCTTCTTTTCAATGTTTTTCGTCGAAACGCCACCCTCAATAAGTTACTTCTTATATGAGCGTATCGTTTTGATTTTCAGGGCTGAAATAATCAAATATACTTCAATAATAGGTTAAACATTTGTATATTTAGATTTTTACAACTGTATTAACCAAACTTTTTTCAATGTCTAAGAAACTTATACTCTCACTTCTTTGTTTAATTTCTGTTTATAATTTTTGTTACGCTCAACCCGTAACAATCGACAATTATTCTGTGAATGGCCTTGGACAAGTACAATTATCGATTCAAGCCCAAGAAGGTAAATATTACGTGCTTCATGCACAGCACAGCCCAACGTATAACTGGGCTGTTTCAATGACAATAGGCGTAAATGGAACTATGATTATATCTGAGTCATTGGCTGCATATCCATTAGACAACTACTCTATAACAGCACATGATGTTTCAGCCCCTGACGATTATGATGGAGATGGGATAAACGATATTATAGAATTTAATAACACGCCTACGGATTCGCCTTTTAATTTTGCAGAACCTATTGCAATTAATGATGGTGCCACCTCAATTCCGGATGCTGATACCTTTATGGAATTGGCTACAATAAATAATGTGGGTTGGGCGCCTTTTCTTGACGATCAATTGTATGTAAAGTTTGGGATTCTTAATAGAGATTCAGACAATCCACAGGTCTATTTTATTAATAGCAATACATACACTATTCACGCAAGCTTTTGGAGTGGAATTGGAGCCTCAGTCACTGGAGATGATGGCTCTGGAGAGATTGTTTTTAATCCCAATACCATCCTTTCAAATGGGGTCATCGGGAGCTATTCATTCAATTTTTCTTTTGGAAATGCCTATGATTTTGAAGCGACCCAAAGAACCTATGAATTATTGGCTGCCAGCATGCCTTTTCTTCAAAATAACATGAACCACTTTATTGGACAGTCTGACGAGAACGACCATAATAATAATTATGCTGAAGATTTTGTAGGGACACGAGTCGAGGTTGTTTTAGAATCGGATGTTTTTGCTGAAATCAATTACATCCCTTTTCATGAAGCAGAAGGCTACGGGTTTTTTAAGCACATGACGAATCTTAATGAAACCCCTGGAAGTAGAGACATTGTTCTTTATGATGCCTTACCAAATTCATTGCCTAGGGTAGGAGGAATTATAACCTCTGTCATCCAAACTCCTTTGTCACACGTTAATTTAAGAGCAATTCAAGACAATGTTCCAAATGCATATATTGCAAATCCTTTACTGAACGACAATATTGCAAATCTGCTAGGGGGTTATGTTTATTACAAAGTAGAAAACGAGCAGTACGAAATTCGAGAAGCCACTTTAACCGAAGTAAATAACTGGTATGAAGACCTTAGGCCAACCGAACCACAAACGCCTATTAGAGATTTAAGCATCACCGAAATCATGCCTTTAGATGCTATTAGTTTTGAAATGTCAACGGCGTTTGGAGCAAAGTGTTCCAATGTAGCAACCATGAGGTCCTTTGATCTTCCTACGGGAACGATTCCCGATGGTTTTGGAATTCCATTTTATTACTATGACGAATTCATGAAGTTTAATGACTTTTATCAGGAGGCACAAGTCATGATAGACAACCCTACGTTCCAAACCGATTTAAACTTTCGTATTGATCGTCTAAAAGATTTTAGAAGAGATATTAAAGACGCTCCAATGCCGCAATGGATGATGGATGACTTACAGGCCATGCATGATGATTTTCCTGTTGGCACAGCCGTTAGATGTCGATCTAGCACGAACAATGAAGATTTACCCGGGTTTAGTGGCGCGGGTCTATACACCTCTAAAACGCAATACCTAGACGAAGGTCATATCTCTAAATCTATCAAACAGGTCTATGCCAGTATGTGGAATTTTAGAGCCTATGAAGAAAGGGATTTTTATCGTGTAGATCACTTTATAGCCGCGATGGGATTGCTATGTCACCCCAATTTTCAAGAGGAACAATCCAATGGAGTTGGGATCAGTATTGACCCTATCTACGAAACGGAAGACACCTTTTATCTTAACACCCAAGTAGGAGAGTCCTTGATTACAAACCCTGACCCGAACTCGGTACCAGAAGAACTTTTATTGTATGAAGATCCTACACAAGGCGGTGGATACCTCGTATTAAGGCTGTCTAACTTAGTCAACCCAGGGGAGCTGGTAATGGATATCACCTATATTAATCAAATGAGAGAGTTTCTTACCATTATTCATGATGGGTTTGAAATACTTTATGATGTTGTAGGTGCAGAAGGTTTTGGAGTAGATATCGAATATAAGGTTACAGCACAAGATCAGTTAGTCATTAAACAAGCAAGACCATGGGTTTCGTTTTGGGCAAATATTAATGCCGATAATGATTTGGGTATTACAGCAATTGTAGACCCTCAGTCTTCCTCTAGCCTAGGAAGTAGCGAGCTAGTAACAGCAACAATTGCCAATCAAGGGTTAAATGACATGAGTAATTTTGATATTGAGCTCGTTGTAGACGGTCAGTCGATGGAAACAATTACGATACCTCAAGCAATTCAACCTTTTAGTGAAGCAGATTTTCAATTTTCAGTACCACAAGACTTTTCAGCTATTGGAGATTATAATATCACAGCAAATGTGAGTCACGTGAATGATGAATACGAAAATAACAACACTTTAAATGTTGTTATAAGTAAGGTTCATGCGTTAGATGGCGCGCTTTCAGTTGGAGAAATAGCAGTTGTTTGTAATGACGTAGTTGAAGTGGACGCAATCGTTACCAACAATGGAGAGACAACCATTACCGAGGTGCAAATTGAGGTTGTAGTTAATGGTTCAGTCGTAGAGATTATTAATGCCTCAGTGGACATCCCATTCCAAGAACAAGGAACGGTAACTGTCGTGATTGATGACAACCTGCAACAAAACAACAACATCTCACTAAACGTATTAAGCATCAACAATCAAGCTGATGGAGATGTAGCCAATAATTCGGTTTCCACCACGACAAGCCTTGACTCAAACTATGATACAATCACGCTTCTTATCAACGCGGATAATTATGCAGGAGAAACATCTTGGAAGCTTTTAGACGATTCGAACGAAATTATATCCACTGGTGCTTTAAGTTCTAGCGATTCAAACGAGGTCTATACAGAAGAAATTTGTGTTGATTATACGTCTTGCTTCTCCTTATATTTTTACGATTCGTATGGAGATGGAATTTGCTGTAGCTATGGCGAAGGGAATTTTCAGATTTTGGATGCGTCAGGGGAGATTATTCTTGTAAATGATGGGGAATTTGACAACTACGTTCAAGAAGTCTTTTGTCTTGATGATTCTGCATGTGAGATTACAGCGGAGGTTAACGTCATGCATGCAACGTCTTCTTCTGCTAATGATGCTGCTATTACAATTAATACAAACACAGGGATGAGCCCTTTTCAATACAGTATTAATAATGGACAAACATTTTCGGACTCGAATACGTTTGAGAATCTAGTGCCAGGAAATTATAGCGTATTTGTTCTAGGTGCTGCGGGGCTTTGCTCTTATCAGCAGACCGTTTCAGTTGAAGCCTGTAATTTGACTTCAGTTGATATTGAAGCGACCTCAGTTTCTTCTGTTGTTTCAACAAATGGCTCCATAGTCATTACTCCAACTTCTGGAGAGGGTCCCTATCAATACAGCATTGATGGAGGTCAAACCTTTAGTCAAAACAATGTGTTTTCCAACTTAGCCGTAGGTGACTATAATGTCGTTGTAAAAGATATTGCGGACATCTGTTCATATGAAGTGGATGTTCCAATTGAAGTTGAAGGACTGGTCATTAACGAAATTAATTACAAATCAAGTGTTACGTTCAATCCCGGCGACTGGATTGAATTGTACAATCCAAAAGCAGGGACTATAGACATTTCAAATTGGCAAATAAAAGACGACAATGACACCCATGTATTTGTCATTCCGGAAGGAACTCAAATAGCAGGTAATGGATTTTTGGTACTTGTTAAAGATGCAGCTGCTTTTAGTAGTGTATTTCCAAACATTCCATACATAGGGGAATTGGACTTTGGATTTGGAGGGTCGGATGCTGTTAGAGTGTACAATTCCGATAGCAAACTCATGGACGATGTGTCTTACGATTCAATAGCACCTTGGCCAACATGTGCAGATGAAACCGGAAATACCTTGGAATTGATCGCACCAGATTTAGACAATTCGTTGCCAGAAAGCTGGAGTTGTATCAATGACAATGGAAGTCCTAATGCAGTCAATAGTACTGGACTTTCTATTGAAGATATCGATACTAATTCGATAGTAGTGTATCCGAACCCCGTGAAAAACATGCTATATATTGTTGGAAATTCAGCAGGGTATGACATTGAGGTTTATTCATTGCTTGGTCAGCGTGTAATGACTGCTTCTAACGTCAAAGAAATAGATGTGAGTCTGTTTAACGAAGGTGTTTACTTGATAAGAGTAAGTACTGAGAACACAACCACTGTAAAACGCATTGTCAAGTTTTGATATAAAACTTGATAATGTATTTTAATTTTTAGCAGTTTAGAACTCTCTGAACTTAGGGACCAATATGCGCCTGTAGTTTGGTGCGTTTTTTATTAATAATTTACAAACCCCAACTATTTTTATATTGTAAAAAATTAATTAATCGCATGGACCATCTTCATAGGCTATAACCCCGTTCCAATTCAAAGCCATACAACTATTGTCGTATGTAATGCCATCACATCCACAAACCGGTTCAAAGATTTCGATACACACACTTTCTAAATCAATCAGTGTTTCATCAATACACATATTGGGTGTGTTCTCATTATCATCCCCACCAGAACAAGCGAAGAGTAATAAAGCGGAAACTAAGAATAGTTTTTTCATAATTAAATTGGTTTATAATTTAAATATAATGATTAGTCTAATTTACTTAAAAGCTTTAGAATCCCCTGAATTGAAAGAGTAAAATATGCCTATGGTTTACTCCTCTGAATAATTAGTAAGCCATCTAAAAGTGTTTAAAACAAAATTTTTCCAGTCGTATCCTTCAGTATTCATTCCAGCATACATTTTAGTTCCATTATCCATATTGAAAACCATTGCAGTAAAACCATTTGAATCCCCAAAAGCAGCAACTTTCCCAGAGCCATACATACCTGCTAACCCTTGAGAATTTCCCTTTCCCTCAGGCCCTATGCCTGTAGAGTGTTTTACATTAAATGAACTTTCATCAAGTTTTAGTATATTTTGATATTTAGAGCCTAAAAGAGCACTACCTCCAAATGAAACTAATTTTTCTACTTTATACTTTCCGTTTACAATAGGGTGATTCGTGTTCAAATTTTTGTTTTCAAATTTTATCATTCCTGGACCGTATTTACTTTCGTAATTAATTGTATCTACAGTTGTTCCAATAGATGACTCCATGTCAAATTTTCGTAATAATGGGTTTATGGCCTGGTCAAATGGGGCGTGTTCGCTGAAGGCCAAAAGTGAGCCTCCATCAGTTACCCAGTTTTGTAATTCATCAAGCTCATTTTCAGAAAAAGTGT